>Ga0056119_1000001_pt1 | contig 132155 bp, 133 predicted proteins | sample WorMettaBAHAMAS1_FD_80076 | JGI IMG/M metagenome (GOLD analysis project Ga0056119, IMG submission 80076) | Marine gutless worms symbiont microbial communities from Max Planck institute for Marine Microbiology, Germany - Olavius tantulus BAHAMAS.1 ...
CTCCTATAATATTGTCAACCTTTATATGGGACATTATAAGCCTTGGAATTAATTTGTCAACACCTTTTTCAACCGTTAAATGGGACAATCCGCTTTTTTTACATATACTTAGGAGATAATAACCACTTCACCCCGAGTGTCAATCCAACTGCCCGATATCATGCCATCATTTCAATTCAAAGAGGGCTTCCCATCGATGCAACAGATGGCTTGTGGATAGCCGACCCAAACCGTGGGTTTCCATGAACTCGAATATGTCCAGCCGGTTTCCTTCGGCCCACCATTTCCGCAACTCTTCTCCGACCTGGGACCGGAACATCCATTCCGACCCGAATCGTTCTTTGAAATGTTCGCGCATCCGGGATTCGGCCATCCACCCTAGCAGATAATCAAGGCAGTAAAACTCGGGCACCAGATCGAAGAGGTGGCTATCGGGTTGATGGTAAAATCCGGTGTGTTGTCTCATGAGATTCGCATAATTTTGTCCGTTTGAAAGAGCCCCTTTTTCAAACATCTCGTATTCCGCCACAAATTTTGTGCAGTACCGGCGGAAGCTGGAAAAGTCCTTAAGCTCCTTATAATACGCAAGGGTTGCGGCATTTTCCTCGGAAAGGCCGACCACCGATGTCAGAAACGGTCTTGTCAAAGCGATGTTCTGAAGTAGAAAAGCGAACGATTCCGACAAATTAAAGGAGACCGAAAGATTGCGATCCGTTAAGGACAGGTCCGGAGACGTATGGGCTGCCGACAGCCCATGTCCCAGTTCGTGCCAGAGGGTTTCCAGATCGATCCAGCCCCCGGTCGGTTTCATGACCAGGTAGATTTCTTCGGGCACTTGAACGATAAAGCTCATGGCTTGAGCGCTCTTTTCAACCTCCGTCCCCATATCCAGTGTCAAACCGTCGATGAACCGGGGATCCATGTCCCAGTGTCGAAAAAACGAAAGATAGTCCTCCAGGGGTGTGGATGGACAAAGCGGATCGAATTCACTGAGCCCCAGAAGGTAAATGGCATCGAAACGGGTCAGTTCGGAAAGGGAAAGCCCAAAACGGTTCTGGCTCCATGTTTCCATCGCGTTAAAATAAAGGCTTTCCGAATCTTTCAAAAATCGTTTGATCCGGTCATAAAAACAGGGATAATCGATGCCTTTCTTTTTCTGGCAATAGTCGAGGTATGAGTCGATGTTGAAATCAGATTTCAACAGTGCCAGCAATTCGTTCCAATAATTTAACACGAACGGCTTGAGAAGCTTGCACAGAGCGGTTGTTTCCTTCTGGAGCTCCAATCGCTCGGTACGGGTGCTCGATTTCTGGCACCAGGGAATCACCTCCCGAAAACGGATCCTCTGGCCGTTGACGTGGGCCACCGCGGAGCTGCTCCACGCCCGATACTCGGCATCATGGGAATAGAGATGGTGCTGGAGAAAGTGGTCCATAAATGCGAACTTGAGCCGATGCAGGTCACTTCCGTCTTCCATGGCAACAAGTCGGTCCAGCGTGTCCTTGGTCAGGAAATCTTCAACATCAGCATAGAGCCGATACCCGTCAAACAGAGGTTTTTTACCCTTCCATAATGAAAGGGCGGTCAGCCCCACCCGGCAATTGAGGTGATGGAGAATATCGGCGAAATCCGACAGTCTTGGTGGTGGTTTAGGGGGCATAGCGATACCCTTTCCGGGCATGGTGTGAATGTCAGGATACCGCCGATTCCGGAAGCCATTGATGAAAGTTCGGATAATTGCGGAGGCTTTCATACAAGGCGATACCGGCGGCAGTGGAGAGATTCAGGGACCGGATATTCCGACGGATCGGGATGTGATAAATCCCATCCGGATATGCCGATAGAATGTCGATGGGTAGACCATGGGTTTCTGAACCGAATATCAGAAACATCCGGGGCTGAGAGGAAATATCCCAGAAGTTGCGGCCACCCCGCTTCGAAAATAGAGCGACCTCTGCCGCTCGAGGGGCAACGGCCTCTTGAAACGTGGTGAAATCCTCCCATACAGAAACCTGGACGTCCGTCCAATAATCGAGTCCGGCCCGTTTCACCTCTCTGCTCTCCAGTGAAAATCCCAAGGGTTCAATCAGGTGGAGGTTAGCGCCAATACCCAGACAGGTTCGACCGATATTCCCTGTGTTCCAGTGTATTTCCGGCGCGACCAGCACAACATGCCGTTCCGGAGTCCGGTTTTCCTTTGGATGTTTATTTCCCGTCAATTTCTGTATCCGGTACGTCGTTATGACAATATCAAGGGATACACACCGTGAGTTACTGGAATAGCCCAGTAAAGATGATAACACCTTGATGTTATGCCTGATCAGCCCTCAGCTGAAAAGAGTTCATGCAATGTTCGGGTTAAACATGCTTACCGCAATACGGGCAATACGCATATTTCACTTTCAAATCGCCCCCGCAATGGGAGCATTTAAGAGCCCCTGAGGGGTGTTCGGTGGCTTCGTCAAAGGGCTGCCCCCCGGACATGGTTTGACAATTCCGGCAAAGTAGGGTGGGTTCCCCTCTTTTGACTGGAAACAGCGGAATGAAAAACAGATTGAGGTAGTGATCGATCCGCGTCGGATAGGCCTGGTTGAGGCCGCACTGGGGACAACGCCTGGGGTTCTCGTCCAGGGTTTTCACCTTTGGGGAAATGCCGCCGATTATGAAAAACATTGTTTACGTCACCGTGTTTCAAAGAGTCCATTCAATTTTCAGGATAGTTCTCGAACCCGACAATGGCAATCCACGTTTCGGCCGATCCGGAACCCGGCCGGAAACGGGACCATGGGCCTATTTAGGCGGTGTTGAGATAGGCTCTACAATGCCCGGGGTTTACAAACGATCTCCCGAATCTGCATATCAAACAGGGCTGACTGGTTGGCCGGTTTTAGTATTAAGGCGGTGTCGGCACCTTTTCCCGAACCCCCTATGGCAACAACGTCGTTTCCGGACAGTGCTCCGGCATCGGCGGCCATGATGGAAACCTCCACAGCCACTTTGGTGCCCTGCCCGAACAACCGCAGCGTATCGGCAATCAACAGAACCGGAAAGCTTCCCCCGTATTTATTAAACAGTGATCGCTCCACCCCGGAGAGGGCGTGGGTGGCGGAAATAACCGTCGCGCCTTTGGATTCCAGATCCGCACGGGTGGCGTCGGGCATGACCTTTTGGAAGGGCTCCCGGAATCCACAGTGATAGGTCACCACAGCGACCGCAAATCCGCCGAATATTTCCAGAGCGCGATAGGCGGTGGCACCCGTTGTCGAGGCCACGACCACCTCATCCAGTCCCAGTTGATGACACCGTTCAAAAGCCCGAATCAGGGTCTCTTCGGTGTTTAATTTTCCCGGCTCATTAAAATACATTGGGCAAATCTCCTTCGAATGATATAATGAATTAATTTAAAACGTTTGTCACGGGCCACGCCATGGCCGGCCATATAGAGAACCCTTTTAACAGTTCTGAAAGAACAAACAATACGAGAATTCGGGTCATGGGATGATCATCGATATCCACACCCATATATTTCCGAGCCGAATCCGGAAAAATCGGCAGCAATATTTCCCGACTGAATCAGCATTCAAACTGCTATACGAATCCCCGAAATCTTCTCTGGTCAGTGCAGAGGAAACCGTCGGGATGATGGATGCTGAAGGCGTGGATCGTTCGGTGGTGTTTGGATTCCCCTGGCGTGACATCCGCGTTACCAGAGAAGGCAATGACTACGTCCTGGAATCGATTCATCGATACCCGGATAGACTGGTCGGTTTCTGTTGCCTCGATCCGGCCGTCAAGGATGCTGAAAAAGAGGTGGAACGCTGTCTGGACGGAGGACTCTCCGGCGTTGGCGAATTGGCATTCTATGAGTCCGGAATGGATGCCCGCGCCCTGGATCGGTTGGCACCGATTATGGAACTCTGTCAGGACAGGGACGTACCGGTGATGGTTCACACCAATGAGCCGGTAGGGCATCAGTACCCCGGTAAAACCCCGAACACCCTGGCCCAGATCTATCGACTGGTTACCCGCTTCCCGAACAATTCGATCATCCTTGCACACTGGGGTGGCGGAGTGTTCTTTTACCATCTTCTCCGAAAAGAAGTGAAAGAAGCGCTTGGCAATGCCTATTTCGATACAGCCGCTTCCCCATTTCTCTACAATCCGGCCATATACAATATGGCCATACAGATCATGGGGGCCGATAAAATCCTTTTCGGAACGGATTTCCCGCTACTTAAGCCGTCCCGATATTTCAAGGAATTTAAAACTGCCGGATTGTCCGATTCGGACAAGCGAAAAATTTGCGGCGGCAATGCGAAACATCTATTGGGAATCCGATCATAACAGGAGCTGCGAGCGTGCAGGACAGTCTATTTCAATCGTTGTCATCCATTCCACGGAGCCGGATGCGGGCTCTGTGGGATCAGGCAAAACACCACGATTTTGCAGATTTGGCCGAGAATGAACGGGAAGTACTCCTGATCATGATCGACCATGATCAAGAATACTTCGAAATGTTCGAACAGGCCGATAGGGACGGCCGGTTTGTCTCCGATGGCGAGGTTGATCCGTATATCCACGTGATCCTGCATCACATTATTGAGCGGCAGGTCGAGAAGCGGGAGCCGGTAGAATCGCATCGGTTCTACTATGCGATGCGAGAACGCGGCTGCACCCATCATGAGGCGATTCATCTGACCATGCTGATCTTTGCTGAATTTGCTTTCAATATGCTACATGATGACGTCCCCTTTGATGATAACGCATATACGAACCTGTTGTGTGAATTAACGGACCGGAACCCGGACCAAATTCAATCCTTTGTGGAACAGGCTTTTTCCGGATGACATACCCCATATGAATCGAGTCAGGGTGATCCCTTAATAAGGAGGGTCCATGTTTTCCTGGTCGCGTGAAACCTATATACGAGCCTACCGGTTTGCCGCGGAGGCTCATTATGGCCAGAAAATTCCGGGTACGGATCGCCCGTATATCGTTCATTCGGCCATGGTCGCCATGGAAATCATCACCGTACTATCCAATGAGCCCGGCTGGAACGGCAATTTGGCCATTCAGTGCGCACTGCTGCACGATGTGCTGGAGGACACGGGCATTTCCTACGAGCAGATCGAATCCCATTTCGGCCGAGATGTGGCTGACGGTGTACAGGCGCTAAGCCACGATATTGACATCAAAGATCGGAATCAGCGGGTGATTGATGCGGTCCGAAGGATTCGGACGCAACCATGGGAGGTCTGGATGGTCAAGCTGGCCGATCGCATCGTGAATCTTCTACCCCCGCCACCCCATTGGACCGGGGAAAAAATCTCCGAGTATCGAAACGAAGCCAAATTCATCCTGCGAAACCTCGGTAAGGCCAATCCGTTCCTCTCACGACGACTTTCCCGCAGGATCGCCAATTACCCTCCCGGACGACTTCCGGACATGCAAGAATAAATAGTCGTCAAGAGTTGATTTCTTCATTAAATAAAATTATTTGATGTAAATAATTTTCCCTGATGATAAGGAGTCTATCCATGGGTAATCCCTTCATGCTCCGTGTCTTGCCTCCTGCAGCACCCTATTGCAATCGTGTACAGGAACTTGCAGATCTGGAATCCCACGCCACAAACAAGGTCAATGTGGTTGTTTTTTCCCCCCGCCGCTTTGGAAAAACGTCGTTGGTCAGACGCCTTCAGGCCCAATTGGCAGAAAAGGACATCATCCCGTTTTACATCGATCTGTTTATGGTGACCTCGCCGGAGGATGTCGCCCAGCGGATTGCCAAGAATGTCTACACCATATTGCACCGCCGTGAATCGCTGTTAAAAAAGGGTGTCCGATATCTTAAGATTTTCAAGACATTCCGACCCGTGTTTAAACCTTCGCCCCAAGATGGAGTTGTTCTAACCGTTGAGAGCGCATCACCCGGACGGTCTGGAATGGAACTGCTTGAAGAGGTCCTTGGTGAACTCGGCAGGTTTATCGAGCGCGAAAATGCCGGCATCCATGTCGTTCTGGATGAATTCCAGGAAATCACCGAGTTGAAAAAACACCCTGTGGAAGGGCTGCTCAGGACGCACATTCAGGAGCACCAGGCATCCTATTTCTTCGTGGGCAGCCGCCGCAGGATTCTGCTCGACATGTTCAACCAGAAAAAGAGGCCTTTTTACCAGAGCGCGATGATGTATCCTTTGAAAGCGTTGCCGAAAACAGATTTGATTGAATTTCTGGTCCAAGAGTTTGGGAAGGGCGGAAAAGAATGCCCCCAGGAGATGGGCGAACTGCTGTTCGAACGGACGTCCGGATATCCCTATTACGTTCAGGCCCTGGCCTATTATGTGTTCGTAGACTCCACGAACACCGTTACTGAAAAATCAGTGGAAACCGGCTTTGCAAAACTCATGGCATCCGAGCGGTACGGCTTCGAGGCTCTCATCCAGGGTCTGACCGGAGGCCAGATCGCGCTATTGAGAGCGCTCGCGGTCGATCCCCGACAAAAATTATTGTCTACAGACTTCATGAATCGCCATCACTTGTCTATTGGAGGGATTCAGTCGGCCCAGAAAAAACTGATCGATCTCGACCTTATCGAAAATGACGGAAGCGGCTGGAGACTGGTTGACCCGGTATTTCAACAATGGGTTGCCGACTATTAGCTTCTCTCCCGTCAATTGAGCCGAAACCCAAAGGGGAGGCACTCGGATGCCTTCCCTTTTTTCTATAGTATTTGCGTAACCGGTTACACGATGTACCTGTCGGATGATGGCTCACCTGCACATCCGTCTCCTGCGACTGTTCCGGAGGGGTGTTCGCCGGAACATGCTCCGGCATCCTTCTGTTTTTTTCGCCCGTTAAACTTGACAGCACGGGTTCGGCACATATAATTAACTTAATGGTTAATTAATTGAAAGGTTAATTAATGCTCGACAAAACGCTTTCCACTGTATTCGCCGCGCTGGCCGATCCAACCCGCAGAGCCATCATTGAACGGCTCGCCCAGGGAGAGGCTTCCGCGGGCCAACTGGCCGAACCCTTCGGGATCTCCAAACCGGCCATCAGCAAGCATCTCAAAGTGCTCGAGAATGCCGACCTGATTGTCCGCAAAAAAGATGCCCAGTGGCATCGCTTTCAATTAAATTCAGATTCACTCAAGGTTGCATCGGATTGGATCACGCAATACCGGATATTCTGGGAGGACCAACTGAATGCGCTATCCAACTATCTCAACCATGAGGCATAAAGGGGAACACAAATGACGCTATCAGCTACCGAAGTTCAAGATTATAGATTGTCCATAACACGTGAATTCAACGCTCCAAGGGAAAAGGTGTTTAAGGCCTGGACCGATCCGGAACTTCTGGTGAAATGGTTTGGTCCTAAAGGGGTTTCAACGGAATCCGCACAGATTGATTTAAGGGTCGGAGGAACATATCAATTTGAATTGAAGCTGCCGGATGGAACCACAGCCCACCATCGTGGCGAATACCGGGAAATCGATCCGCCGAAGAAACTCGTATTTACCGGAATTCTGGACGGTCAAGGGTGCGAAGGAAGCGCCGGTGTTTATGCCGAAACCCTGGTGACCATCGAGTTGGAGGATACGGGGGGCTCAACGCGATTGATTCTCACCCATGAATTTTTCCCCAACGCCGCATCAAAAGACAGTCATTCCATGGGCTGGAACGGTTCATTCGATCGTCTGGAAGAAGTATTGGGATGAATATTTTCCGATACCATAGGGAGCGTCTATTTTTTTATGGTCATCATAAACACCCATAACCCAATAGACGCTTCTGCCGAAAACAAGTAACCCAGAGCCGATTCTCCGTAGAATCGGCTCTGATCGAGATGGATCCGGCCACTTCCATTCATAAAATCTGATTCGGCTCTATTCCGAGCATCTGAAGAAAATATAATGCACCATCGATATGGGCGGCGGGAATCATAAGTGATAGGAGCAACGACACCACGCCGACGATGATCCGAGCCGGTGAAACGTCGTAATCATCCATGTCCTTGGAGGGTTTCTTCCCGGTCAAGGCCCTGTAACACCCGGTAGCCATTAAACCAAAGGCCACCAGTACTGTGGGAATATAAATCATCTCCAAATCGGTTTCGAAAGTTATTCGGTCTATGGCGGGGCCGGCAAAACTCAACACGATGATCGAAACAAATCCGACAGCCCACGCGCCCAATCCATGTAGTCGAATTTGGCGGGAAGTTGCCTCCCTCGGCTGGTTAAATGTTATTTTAAGCGACGTTCGGACTCGGTCGAAGAAATCCATGACATCCCGGTGGGCTCGGCCTAATTTGGTTATGGTTACTCATAATATGGAGAATGGCGCACCATGTAATGGTTTGCATTATATCATATAAGCAATCCTTTCTGCCATTCGCGCCGATGACAACTGGGGCTGATCTATAGACAATCAAAAATAGGATAGGAATGATGCGGGGCGCCTGGAAAAGAGGTCATTTTACTGCGCCGGAGTTGTTCAAAAGCGATCCACACGACACCCGAACCCGTTTCGTCGGTACACGTTCATCATGCGTACATGAGTCCGGTTATTATTTAGACAACATCGCTTTCAGCCGTTGGAGCTCAGCTTCGGCGTCTTCGACCATCTCGTCAATGATTCCCCGAAGCGGTTTAATTTCATCGGCCAACCCGACAGATTGCCCCGCCATGAGGGAGCCTTTTGTCACATCACCATCGATCACGGCATCTTTCAGGGCGCCCACCCAGAAATTCTCCACGGCATAAAGGGCCAGCTTTCGATCAATGAGCCCATTGTCCAGTTTGTGAAGCAGTTCTATCTGCAATTTGGCAAATTCAATCGTTCCTTCATTCTTGAGCGCACGAACCGGAATCACCGGAAGCCGGCTGTCAAATAAAGGGGTCGCCATGGCGTCCTTGGCTTTGGCCTTTCGAAAGGTTTCCTTGAAATTCGGATGGGCCTTGCACTCCTCGGACATGATAAACCGGGTGCCCATCTGGATTCCGGCAGCCCCCATCATCAACAGATGGGCCATCATCCGTCCGGTGGCGATCCCCCCTGCCACAAACACCGGGACCGAGTCGACTTCGAACAATATCTGCTGAATCAGAACCGAAAGGGCGACCGGTCCAATGTGGCCGCCGGCTTCAGATCCTTCCAATATTAACGCATCAGCTCCCCGGTCGATGAGACTCAGCGCCAGAGGCCCCGTAGAAGCAAAACAGATGGCCCGACCCCCGCAGGCTTTGGCCTGTTGAATATCCTTTTTCCGGGGAATGCCTCCGGCAAACACAATGAAGTCCAGCCCCATATCGCACACAAGATTAAGGTGCTCCCGGTAGGCCGGTGCAAGGGTGATCATATTGACCCCAAAGGGTTGATCGGTCAGACGCCGGGTTTCCTCGATCTGTTCCCTGGGTATTTGCGCCGGGGCATTGCCGCCGGCCAAAAGCCCGAATCCGCCCGCATTTCCCACGGCGCTGACCAGCCCAGGATCGCTGACCCAGGTCATGGCGCCGCAAATAATCGGAAATCGGCTACCCAGAAACGCTCGCCCCTGCTTGAAGAATCGATCGATTAACATGGTGAATCCTTCCGTGATTCCGTTGCCCGCCTGCCCTGAGCTCAGTCGAAGGGTGGGCCCGTCGGCCGGTTAGCCGGTTTGCCGGTAAAAATAACTTCTCCAACCCAAGAATGCAAAAAAAAACCGCCCGGTCGCGCCGACCGGGCGGTTCAGGGGGATACACACCGCTCAAACGGCGGTTTCGAGATAAAGCTTGATGTAATTCTGATTGTCGTCTTCAGAAATCTCTTCAGGCAGACGATCCGTGGCAATATCGACAGCGGTGTCAATCAGCTCCCCGCGGAGCTCCTGTTGAGCTTGATAAATCCGATTGTCAATGCGCCGTTTGGCCTCTTCCATCATGACCCGGCTTTGCTCCCGGGCATCTTCAATGATTTTTTCTTTCGCCCGCTGGCCTTCCTGCAAAATTCGGGCCCTAATCCGTTCCAGCCGTTCTTCATGATCGGCCAGCAACACCTCGGCCTCTTTGACCCGGGCCAGGGCTTTTTCTTTCTCTGTCTCGATCTGGCGAATTTCCGCAGTCACCTCGTCTTTCTTGGTTTCGAAAAAATCCCGTATCGGCACCCGTAAGAACTTGATCAGTAAAAAGGCCAGGATACCGAAGTTAATCCAGATCATGACAATGTCATAAATCGGTCTCCATCCGCCGCCTTCTTCAGATGCGAATACGTCCGGGGCAGATACGCCCAACACCACTCCGACAAGGGGCAACAGCCATAGCATCGGCTTCTTAAACATCATGCTGCAATACTCCGTCCGAGAACCTTTTCCATGATAGATGCGGCAAGGGTTCGGGATTCTGCTTCCAGGTGCTGCTGAGCCTTCGTCATCTGGCCTTCCACATATCGCTCTGCTTCAGCCCTCTGTGAGTCAATCTCCACTCGCGCCTTGCCGAAGATTTCCTCCGCTGTGGCACTGGCCTCCTCCATCAAGGATTCTCTCATACGAAACGCTTCTTGTCTCACCGCTGTTTCGGAATCCTTGATCCGCTGCTTCATATCGTCAAGGGATTGGTCCGCCTTAACGATTTCCGCCTTGAGAGCGTCGATGTATTCCTCCCTTTCCGTCATCGTCTTCCGCAACGGTCGAAACATGATGCGATTGATAATAAACAGAAAGATTAGAAAGGACGCCAGTTGCACCAGCATGGTTTCATTGATGCTGATCAGCGCAATGTTGGAAACAATTTCCATAAGTTACCGCCCCCGCAATCTTCGAGAACTCCGTATGGGTTGGCTCGCCGGCTAAACAACAGACAGAAGTAGCAGGGCAATGACCAGCGAATAGATTCCGGTCGATTCTGAAACCGCCTGCCCAACGAGCATGGTACGGGTCAGCAGGCCAGCTTCTTTGGGATTTCGTCCGATGGCCTCACACGTTTTCGCAGCGGCCATCCCTTCACCGACGCCGGGGCCGATGGCACCCAGGCCCATGGCCAGTCCTGCTCCCAAAAATGCGGCTGCTTTGACAATGTCTGCACCTTCGATTGCCATTTTTTCCTCCTGGATTCGTTATTTTCCGTATCGTTTTTGGCGGAACAACACTGCCTGTCGTCCTCCGCCGATCATATATCCTCTATACAACAAAAATGAGTACCAGACTCACGACCATGGCATAAATGGCCGTCGACTGGGATACCGCTTGTCCAACGAGCATCGTCCTCATCAAATCGCCGGCGTGATCAACCCTTCGCGCTACCCAACGCACGGCCCCTTCAGCGGCCATGCCGTTTCCAATTCCCGGTCCGATTCCGCCAAACCCCATACATAGCCCGGCACCCAGAAGCACCATGGCGGTCTGCAAGGCCGTGGTTTCCGGAAACGTCTTAAAAACCAGAACAAAACTGATGAGCAACCCGAAGATGGATGGGGTTTGGGCCACGGCCTGTCCCACCAGCATGGTGGTTGTCACTGGACCGACCGCTTCCGGTGACCGGGCGACACCCTCGCAGCTTGCACCCGCAGCAAGCCCGCCGCCGATAACGCTGCCGATAGCCGCCAAACCCGTGCTGACTCCGGCCCCCAACAGTGCCGCCCATGTCGGCTGAAGCGGCGCGCTGCCGAAGTCGACGAACATGAGAATCAACGCAACGACCATTGCGAAAATGGACGGTGTCTGACAAACGGCCGAGCCGATCAGCATATTCGTGGTCAATCGGCTGGACATCGCCGGCTGATGAACCATGCCTTTGCAGGCCTGCCCTCCGGGAAATCCGGAACCGACTCCCGATCCAATCGCACCAAACCCCATACAAAGTCCTGCTCCGAACAAGGCCGCTCCTTTAACCAGGGTTGGATTCGATACATCTAGAAAAAGCAACAGAATGGCTATCACCAAGGCGAAAATGGATGCGGATTCCGCTACGGCCTGACCCACCAGCATGGATTTGAAGACATCGCCAGAGAGTTTTGGATTTCTATAAACGGCAAAGCTGGCCTCGGACGCGGTATAGCCTTCGCCAATGGCCGCTCCGATGGCACCAAGCCCCATGGCGAAGCCTCCGCCGGCGAATGCTGCCAGATTTACCCACGTTGAAATATCATATGCAATATCTATTTAACCTGCACCGAAATGTAGACGACTGTCAGCATGGTGAACACAAACGCCTGAACCGCGCCAACGAAAATACCAAAAAATGCATTGAGAAACGGCGGAAGTACAATGCTGTAGGTCAGGTAGGAAACGACCAATATAATGATCGAGCCGCCCATGATATTACCGAACAGACGAAAGGAGATGGAGACGATCTTGGCCAATTCCCCAATCAGGTTCAGCGGCATCATAAAGAAGATCGGCTCAAAATATTCCTTTGCATATGCTTTGAATCCTTTGGACTTGATTCCCGCATAATGGGCAATGGCGAATCCCATGATCCCGAGGCTCAGCGGCGTGTTCAGATATTTGGTCGGCTCATGAAGATGGGGGACCATGCCGATCCAGTTGGATAAAAGCAGAAACATGAACAGCGCGGTAATTAAAGGTGCACAGGTTCGGGCCTGCTTTTCATCGAGTGCGTCTTCGGTCAGCTTATACAGCGAAGAGACGATCAGCTCACCGAATACCTGCATGGAGTGGGGCTGAACCCCGCGTTTGCGGGTGGTGTAAAAACCGAGAACGAGCAACAGGGCGATGACAATCCAGGCCATGGCGATGGCCTCCAGGTTAAAGGTCATCGTGTAGCCGTTCAATTTGATAAGCAACTGGTGAATTAATCCGAGATCCTGCATGAATCCCTTCCTTAGGCACCTGGTTTTCGACGCGACACAAACGCACCGGCGATATGATCGCCCAGCACCAGCAAATGAATCATGAAAATCCCAATAACCGTCGACACCAGATCGAATGTATCGTACTTGACGGCCACGATCAGCGGCAGAGCCAGAATCAGGTAACGAAAAAAAGCCGTTCCCAGAGACAATACAGAGCTTCGGGTCCGGGACGGCGATACCCGAAGCGCCAGGGTTTCGCCCATGATTACAAAATTGAGAACGCTAAACAGCGTTCCCAGAATCAGGCCCTTGGCCATCGGCTTATACCCGGCAATGATCAAAAAAAGGCCGACAAAGATGCCCACGGCCATCGCCGCCGATCCATAGCGTTTCTGGGTTTCTCTAATCGCTTCCATGTTCAGGGTGTGTGTCCCCGTCGTTGTTCTTGTCCTGCGTGATCTCCATGATCTGTCGGTACGCCACGTTCGCGCCGCCCAGTACGCCCAAGATCGTAAAGATCGATATAAACACGCCCGTCGTGCCCAGCCATTTGTCCAGGTAATACCCGACAAAAAAACAGAACACGACACAGCCGACCATGGTCAAGCCGAGCTGCATCACGATTGTCAGATTTTCAGCCCAGGCCCGGTTTTTTTTATAATTGAAAACCATGCGTAGCCGAACCTTTTATCGGGCACCAACAACTTTTGGGGAACGGGAGGGACGGGATGTTGTTCAGGCCGATCTCGGGCCCGAATGTGTTGTCAGTAACAGCAAGGGAACTCCATGTCAAGGGCTGAAATGACTCCCGCCGATAATTTTTCACAGTGTGAACTTACTGAGTTTATATAATTAAATGAATGCCGTTCCGATCTTCGGTCAACCCGCGCCCACCGCTCGTTTTGTATCGGTTCGACACAAAAGCTATTGAAATATGGGACCTCAATCCTTATGATGGTTGATCTTATTCGAGCCTACGCAAGCCAATGAAAATCACCCGCTCCGAAAGACTGCGCCGGTTCATGGACCAGTTTACCGGCGAAGACCATGTTCTGGTTCTGATCAATGCCGATCCGGACGCCATTGCCAGCGCCATGGCCGTCAAGCGACTGTTGTGGCGGAAGGTGGCATCGGTCACCATTGCCCACGTCAATGTGATCAAACGTCCGGATAACCAGGAGATGATCCGGTTATTGGGGGTTAAAGTAACTTATTTCGAGAATATAGACCGAGACCGTTTTACCAAAACGGTTCTCGTCGATTCGCAGCCGGATCATCACGAGCGGTTTGCCCAATTCGAACCCACCGTCATCATCGACCACCATCCGGAAACCGATGCACAGGCTCTCTATAAGGACATCCGCCCGAAATACGGGGCAACGGCCACCATTCTCACCGAATATCTGCGAACCGCCCGGATCAAACCGTCGGCAAAGCTCGCAACCGCGCTGTTTCTGGCTATCAAGACCGATACGAGCAATTTTGAACGTCAAACGGTCATTGAGGATCTAAAGGCGTTTCAGTTTCTGTTTCGCCACGCCAACATCCACCTGGCTCGCCGAATTGAGCAGGCCGAAATCAGCTTCGACTTTTTGAAATATTTCAGGGCGGCTCTGGACCATATGAAACTGCGCAACGGGCGCGTATTCGTTTATCTGGGGAACGTCACCAACCCGGATGTATGTGTTCTGCTGGCTGATTTTTTCATGCGGTTGACCTGTGTGGATTGGTCGATCATTTCCGGGTTGAACTCCAGCAAGCTTATCATTGTCATGCGCAACGACGGCATCCGGAAGAACGCGGGTAAAGTGGCCAAGGATAGCTTTGGCGGAATGGGCTCGGCGGGTGGACACAAGGGAATGTCCCGGGCGGAAATTTCCGTGAAGGATCTTCCCGCGTCCCTGGATACTGAAGACGACAAGAAAATGGCCAACTGGATCATCCGGAAATTCGAAGAAACGACCGGGCACGGCAAAGGCAGCAGTAGCATGGCTGCGTTTCAGAAATCTTTTTTTGGCTTGGATTCCTGATCATGTCATCGACAACGACTGTCACTATCCTGGGTTCCGGAACCTGCGTTCCTTCCCTGAAACGGAGTTCCTGCTCTGTGAAGATCGCCATGGGCAATACCGTTCTCGTCATGGACACCGGTCCCGGAACCATGCGGCGACTGCTTGAATCCGGGACCTCGATATTCGACATTACGTATCTGTTTTACAGCCATTTCCACCCGGACCATACCGGTGAATTGGTGCCCCTGCTCTTTGCAACGAAATATCCGGATTCTCGGCGGCGCCACGAACCGTTAACGATACTGGCCGGTATGGGATTTGTTGATTTTTTCTCAGAACTTCAGAGAGCATACGACGATTGGATCACACTACCGGAGGGTATGGTGACGCTGATCGAGTTGAACAACCGGCATAAGGATAAACGCGATTTCGAGAGGTTTACGGTTGAGACCCTCCCCATGGCCCACCGGCCCGAGAGCATCGGGTACCGAATCACCGGCATGGATGGCGCCACGGTGGTCTATTCCGGAGACACCGATGTTTGCGAAAACCTGATCACCCTTTCAAACGGGGCCGATGTGCTGATTTGCGAATCGGCGCTCCCGGACGATTTAAAAGCACCCGGTCACCTGACCCCTTCCCTGGCAGGGGAAATCGCCACATCGGCAAATGTGGGTAAGCTGGTGTTGACACATTTCTATCCGGAGTGCGATGGGGTGGATATCCGTAACGAGTGTCGAAAAACGTTCGACGGTGAGTTAATCCTTGCCGAAGACCTCATGGAAATCGATCTATAACCATCACAACCGGGCCCGGGCTAGGGGCCCGTTCCTGAGAAAGAGACAGAACACCCATGAAATATTATCCGATCAATCTTGATATCACCGGTCACAACTGCCTGGTCGTCGGCGGAGGCGCGGTGGGGTTAAGAAAAGTCAAGACCCTTCTGGACTGCGGCGCCACCGTGACGGTGGTTAGTCCGGATGTCGAGCCCCGTATCGAACAAATGGCCGAAGACGGCCACATTCGGTTAGAGCGACGCACCTATACCACCGCGGATCTGGACGGCAAGTTTCTGGTTATTGGTGCTACCGACGACAGCGCCCTGAATCGTAAGATCAGCTGGGACGCCGGACGAAAAAAAATGCTCTGCAACATCGCCGATGTCCCGGACGCCTGCAATTTCATCCTGCCGTCCATCGTCCATCGGGGAGACCTGATCATCGCCATATCGACGTCGGGCAGCAGCCCGGCTTTTGCCAAAAAGCTGCGCCGGGAATTGGAAGCCGCATATGGGGAAGAATACGCCGATCTGCTCTCCCTCATGAGGGCGATTCGCCAACGTTTGCTCAGCCAAGCCCATGCCCCGGAAGCGCACAAACCATTGTTTGAAAAACTGTTGGACGGAAATCTGGTGCATCTGGTTCAAACGCGGGATATTCCCGGAATCAACGCGCTTTTATCGGAGGTTCTGGGGAAGGAATACCATTTCGAGGAATTAATGGCGGCTGGGGAACAGGCGAACTGACAAAGGTGACGACCGCCTCCAAGAGATGAAATGTCCGGTCCCCTCCGGATATTTCATAATTTCGTTTCAGCGATAGGACACCATGGAAATCCTGCGATATCTGACAATTGTGCTGTATCTGGCAAGCACGGCAGGTTATCTGCTCTATCTGTTTATTCAAAAGGACGGTTATCATCGGGCAGGGTTTTATCTGCTGATTGCCGGCGTGGTGCTTCACAGCTCCGATATCCTCTACGCCACGGTCTCCAGTGGTCAACTTCCGGCCACAACCTTATATGAATCCCTGTCCATCGCCGCATGGGCCATCGCCCTGGTCTTTCTGGTCATCCAGGCCAGATACAAAATTCGGATTCTGGGAATCTTTGCAGCCCCGCTGGCAGCCGCAGTCACCATTCTGTCGGCTCGGATGCCGGAAGCGCCGGCGCATGCACAAACGATGTTTACCAGTATCTGGTTCATTATCCATATTGTTTCGGTGTTTATTGGTGAAGCGGCCCTGGCCCTGGCCTGCGGTGTGGGCATGCTCTATCTTCTTCAAGAGCATGCGATTAAAACGAAAAAACGCGGTTTCTTTTACAGCCGCTTGCCGTCCCTGGAACTCCTCGACACCACCGGTTACGCCTGTATTGTCGTTGGATTCACGATGCTGACCATCGGGCTCATTACCGGCTTTGTCTATGCCAAGGCGATCTGGGGCCGATTCTGGAGCTGGGACCCCAAGGAGGTCTGGTCGGGCATCACGTGGATTCTATATGCGGTCCTGCTTCATGAACGACTGGCGGTCGGCTGGCGCGGCAGGCGGGCGGCAATTATGGCCATCGTCGGTTTCTGCGTAGTGTTGTTTACGTTTTTTGGTGTCAATTTCTTTATGCAGGGGCACCACGGACAGTTTACAAAGTAATAGGCTTTCGCCGATCCCGGGTGATTGTATCCGGGATCGAAAATACCATTATCGTTTCAAGACAGCGGCATCTTAAATCATGGCGGCGATCATATTACTCGGCTTGAACCACACTACCGCACCCGTGGAACTTCGGGAGTGCATTGCCTTTTCTGAAGAAGACACGGAGGAGGCCCTGGAAGCGCTGAATGATCGACCGGAATTTAGGGAGGTACTGCTGCTGTCCACCTGCAACCGCGTGGAGCTGCTTTTTGTCACCGACAACCAGGAGGTGTGCATCCCGGAGGCCAAGCGATTTATCGCCGAACACAACCGGGTGCCCCTGGATGATGTGGAATCGGCATTATACGTTTACGAAGGTGCCAATGCCGTCCGCCACGTGTTTCGGGTGGCCTCAAGCCTTGACTCGATGATGATCGGTGAGCCCCAGATCCTGGGACAGATCAAATCCGCCTACCGGACCGCGACCCAGAAAAAGACATCCGGTGTGATATTAAACCGGCTGCTCCACCGGGCTTTTTTTGTGGCCAAGCGGGTCCGCAGCGAAACCGGTATCGGGGATCATGCGGTTTCCATCAGCTATGCTGCCATCGAGCTTGGACGAAAAATCTTCGGCACATTGGAAGGCAAGGAAGTACTTCTGGTGGGTGCCGGAGAAATGGCCGAGCTGGCCGTGGAAAACCTGATCCGTCACCACGCCGGGAAGATCTGGGTCGCCAACCGGACGTTTGAGCGGGGGCTGGAGTTGGCCACCCGATTTGGAGGTCAGGCCATCCGGCTCGAGGAAATTCAAGAGAGCCTCCGCCAGGTGGACATCATCATCAGCTCTACCGGGGCGACGTCTCCGGTCATCACCCGGGACGACGTCCGATCCGTAATGCGGAGTCGAAAAAACCGACCCATGTTTTTTATCGACATTGCCGTTCCCCGGGATATCGATCCAACAATCAACCGCTTGACCAACTGCTATGTCTACGACATAGACGACCTCCAGGAAATCATCGACGAAAATATCGAAGACCGGAATCGGGAAGCGGTAAAAGGAGAGCGCATTGTGGAAGAGGCCACCATCCGATTCGGACAGTGGTACGACAGCCTCGCCGTTGTACCGACCATTGTCGCGCTCCGTCGAAAGATGGAAGATATTATTGAAGAACAGATCGATAAAACCCTTGGCGGCTTGAAAAACATTTCCGATAACGACCGGGACGCGTTTGATCGGATGAAGCAGGCCCTGATCAACAAGATGCTTCACGACCCCACCATGTTTTTAAAAAGCAACGGCTGCTTGGGGGACCGATCGCTATACCTGGACGTCACCCGCCGGATGTTCAATCTGGATAATGAGAGATAGAAGGAAGGAGTCTGTTTTGAGCAAAATCGCTTTTCTTTTCCCCGGCCAAGGATCGCAGTCCGTGGGCATGGGGCAAGATTTCTACCAGGAGTACGACATCGTCCGGGAACTGTTTGACATGGCCGAAGAACTCACCCGGATTCACCTGTCAAAACTCTGTTTCAAGGGCCCTATGGAAGATCTAACCGAAACGGTGAATCTACAACCGGCTGTGACAACGGTGAATCTGGCCGCTCTGGCGGCCATCGCAAAAGAAGGTCTGGGCCCGGACATCTCAGCCGGTCACAGCCTTGGCGAATACAGCGCTCTGGCGGCTGCCGGAATTCTGTCCCGAGAAGACACGATTCGCCTCGTTCACAAGCGGGGCATCCTCATGCACCGCGAAGCCACCCAGCATCAGGGCGCCATGCATGCCATCGTCGGCCTCCCCTTCGACACCGTCGAAAGCCTGTGCCACCAGAATCAGGATCAGGGTGTGGTATCCGTGGCCAATCATAATATGGAAACCCAGATAGTGATTTCCGGTGAACCCGCAGCGGTGGAGGCGGTATCCCGACAAGCCGCAGACCAGGGTGCTCGGGCGGTGCCACTCAAAGTCAGTGGCGCATGGCACAGCGAATCGATCAGGGGAGCGGAAGCTGATTTTAAAGACTATCTGGGTGGGGTCGAGTTTAAGGACCCGAAAACTCCAGTCGTGCACAACGTATCCGCCCGTAAGAACGACGACCCGGACCAGATCAGGACCCTGATGGCCGATCAGCTCTGCAGCCCGGTTCGTTGGTTCGACGCCATGGGCCGCCTCATTGATGAAAAGGTAGACACCTTCGTGGAAGTCGGCCCCGGAAGAGTCCTCACCGGGCTCCTTCGCAAAATCGTTCCTTCGGATTATGACTGCCGGTCGTTCAATGTAAATTCGATGAAAACCTTTGAAAAATTTATGAATTCTGTTGGATGAGCGCAATCTCTGCCCAACGGGTAGATAATCATTTTCCACTTTACAACGAGTAAAAAGTATATTATATGACTTTCTTTACAACATTACCCCTACTATCTCTTGAACCGGATTCCATTATGAAGAAAAAGGACATTAAGCATTTCAAGGATCTGTTGACTGGGCGTCTCGAAGATCTGCTCAATCAGGCCGATGACACGGTTTCTGGCATGACCGCACCCAAGGAAAATTTCCCCGATCCCACGGATCGGGCCTCCCTGGAATCAGACCGAAATTTCATGCTCCGAATCCGAGATCGGGAGAATAAGCTGATCAAAAAAATCCAAAAAGCCCTGGACCGGATTGAGAACGACACGTTCGGCATCTGCGAGATATGCGGCGAAGACATCAGCCTTAAACGCCTGAAAGCACGTCCGGTAACCACCCAGTGCGTTGACTGTAAAACAAAAGAGGAAGCGAAGGAAAGAGCTCTTGGATTGTGAGCCCTGCTCAAGAATCGACCTTCACATTCATTCCTCTGCATCCGACGGTTCCCTAACTCCAGCTGAAATTCTAGATATGGCCCTGAATCTCGATCTCGGGGCCATCGCTATTACGGACCATGATACCGTCGAAGGTTCCAGGGCCGCGCTGGAGGTCGGGATTCCCCCTGCCCTGAAGTTCCTGTCCGGAGTCGAAATCAGCGCTGGACCGCCTCCCGAATTCCCCATTCACGGAAGCCTCCATATCCTGGGATATGGTTTCAAACCGGATGCCCTGAAATTAAACAGGATGTTGAAACAACTTCAGGCCGCTCGAAACGAGCGAAACCCCAGAATTCTCCAAAAACTTAGTAATCTCGGGATCACGCTTTCCATGGACGAAGTTCGTCGGGAGGCCGCCGACGGTCAGCTGGGCCGCCCTCATATTGCAGCCGGTTTGTTAAAAAAGGGGTACGTCTCAAGCATCGAAGAGGCGTTCGTCCGCTACCTCGGAAATGGGAGGCCGGCGTATGTGGATAAGTATCGGGTTCCGAGCCATGAGGCGATAGAAACGATTCGAGAGGCCGGCGGTCTGGCGGTACTGGCCCATCCCGGACTGATTCGTGAACTGGACCCACAGTCACTCAAACAGCTTGTCGCCACCCTGGTCTCCATGGGGCTCCGTGGTATTGAGGTGTTTTATCCCCAGCACGATGCATCCACCACGGCGGCGCTGGCGAACCTGGCCCAGAATGCCGGTCTGCTGCAGACCGGCGGCAGTGATTTTCACGGCAATATCAATCCGGACGTCCGGATGGGTACCGGACACGGGAAATTGAATATTCCCTATTCCATTTATGAGAAGATCGTCGCATCGCTGCAGTAGGCAATCCTTCTGTTACAACATGACAGGAATCCACTCCGAGAAACCGAATTAAAGGATGCCCTGATGGACCCGACGGATTTCGATGCACTGGAAGCACGGCTGGCCTATCAATTCAAGAACAGAGAGCTCATCCTCGAAGCGCTGAGTCACAGCTCCTACGTCAATGAACAAAACCGGCCGGAGCTACGAGACAATGAACGGATGGAGTTTTTGGGAGATGCTGTTCTGAACCTGGCCGTCGGCCACATCCTCATGCAGCGATTTCCCGATCTGGATGAAGGAGACCTGTCCCGATTTCGGGCCAATCTAGTCAATGAATCCCAGGTGGCACGGCTGGCCCAGACGTTTGATCTGGGAGCCTATCTGCTTCTCGGAAAAGGCGAGAAACGGTCCGGGGGTCGAGAAAAGCGGTCCATTCTGGCAGACGCCGCCGAAGCCTTGATTGCGGCCGTGTATCTGGACGCCGGATATGACACCGCCTTTCGTTTCATTCAAACCCATCTGTCGAAGGCTCTGGATTCCATCAGCGCTCCCGCGGCAAATTACGATTACAAAAGCCGACTACAGGAAACCGCCCAGGCCATCCGGGGCCAAATGCCAGCCTACCGGGACCTTCACGAAAGCGGACCGGATCACGACAAGACGTTTCACGTCGAGGTTGAAATTTCAGGCATCCGCGCCGAAGGTGTCGGTAAAAGCAAAAAAATGGCCGAACAAGATGCGGCGCGACAGGTTCTGGCTCTCCTTGTCGTGGATGAAGACAGCGCTTCCAGCTAAACATCGGGCAACTGAAAAAGGTGATAGCTCTTCCAAGGTAAACCGAATGCCGAGCTTCGAGGGAATCCGGACGTGGACATGCTCGGCGTCGGGATCGCTATCGGAATCGGAATCGAGACAGGATGGCATATTTGAAGTCGATACCGATTCCGAACCCGATACCGATTCCGACAATTCTGATATGTTAACAGGGGGTCGCCAATCCACCAATCGGAGCGGAATTCCGGCAGTTCCTATAATACCTGAACCCTATACACGCGGAATCAAATGTGTGGTCAAGTGTATCATGGACACCACCGACGACAAGACAGCGATCAGGATTCGTATCCCGGGCAGGAATTTACACCGTTCGTCGGCCAAACCCCTGGTGATTCCGATTTTCATTCCCCACCGGGGTTGCCCCCACCGTTGTCGCTTCTGCAATCAATCCGCTATCACCGGCAAATCTCGGCAGGTCACCGAAAGGATTTCCGTTAAGGAAGAAGTTCTCCGGTTTCTGTCCCACTGCGCACCGGATCGATCCCCGGTTGAAATCGCGTTTTTTGGGGGTAATTTTCTGGGTCTCTCCCCGCAGGTTGTGGAATCCTACCTTCAGGAAGCGGCCACAATGATCTCATCGGGAGCTGTCGACGGTATCCGCTTCTCCACCCGCCCGGATACGGTGACAGAAGAAACGCTGGAATGGATCCGACCGTTTCCGGTAACCACCATCGAAATCGGTGCTCAGTCCATGGTCGATCGGATCATTCGCCTGGCCGGCAGAGGGCATGACGCGAAGGATACCCGTGCCGCCCTGGGGCTGGTTCGAAAATACAACTATCGGGCGTGCGTGCAACTCATGGTCGGTCTTCCGGGAGAATCCGAATCGGATGTCCGAGACACGGGGACCCAAGTCGCCGACCTTGAGCCGGATTTGGTGCGGATCTATCCCACCGTGGTGTTGGAAGGAAGTGCGCTGGCAAGGTCTTATGAAGCAGGGGAATATCAACCGCTGAGCCTGTCAGAGGCGGTGATCCGAACAAAAGTACTTTATCTGTTGTTCCTGTCCTCCGGTATCCCGGTGATTCGCATGGGGTTACCGATTTCATCGGAACCGGACTTGAGGGATGTCGTCCTGGCTGGGCCGGTCCATCCGGCATTCGGGCATCTGGTGTTATCGGAAATTGTTTTGGATCAGATTTGCCGGGAGCTAGCACATCATCCAATCGCCGGGGCCCGGGTGATATTAACCGCCCATCCATCGAATCTGTCGCGATTACAGGGCCAGAACCGTGGAAACCTCTCTTCCCTCAGGCAGAAGTTTCGTCTGAAATCTGTTGAGGCGATGGTGGATGTCCGCTTGGCAGCAGATGAAATTCATATCCGGATTGCTGAATAGATTTCCAGCGACAATTTCTTTTGCTTAGGGCGATTTTCAGGATACCGTATCGATTGCTGGAAGAAGTATTGATCGACTACCCGCGACATCATCGGAATCGGTATCGACGTCGATGTCGATTTCCAGGGAGGTTTTTAAACCGCTTCGATTCCGATACCGATGGCGATCCCGACGCCGAAAAGACAAACCCCGCCGTCTCAATATTTCAGGACTGCGGGGTTTTACGGGAAGTATAATCTCGTTATCGAACGGGTTATTCTTCGGTCAACCTCACCACAAATACCGGTTTTTTGCTATGGCGGACCACCCGCCGGGCTGTACTGCCGATCATGGCATCGGCAAAGGTGCCCGTTCCGTGGGTCCCCATGACGATGATGTCGCACCCTTTTTTTTCGCTCTGCTCCAGAATGACTTCCACCGGATTTCCTCGAAGTACCAGTATATCGTCCATGCGAAAGGTGCAGTCGACCATGTTTTCTTGAACGGTTTTGCAAAAGTTCTCCAGGGCTGCACCGATGGCGGCCTTGCCGCCGGCTTTGCTGATGATCGTCTGCCGGGCATCTTCTTCGTTCTTCTTCTTGATGGCCTCCCACCTCTCTGCCGAGACATACCCGATGATCTTCTCGTCGAGCTCGGGAGAGTCCTCTAGGACGTTCAGGATCGTCAGGCCGGCATCGTAAAGATTCGCCAGACTAACCGCGTACGCCGCGGCATGGAGGGCGTTTTCCGACAAATCCGTCGCGTATAAGATTTTTTTTATCTGCACTTTGGGAAGGAGCATGGGCAGTCTCCTTTTCTCAGGCCGTCACTTTTTTGCCGAACAGGCCCTTCAGGTGTTTGATCCATATCCCGGACAGGAACCAAGCATAGCAATAGGTACCGATAATAACTAATACAAAGGTGATAACGATGTCTCTGGCACTGCCGTCCAGGGAAAACCCCGGTACATAGCCGAACAGGAACGGTCCCAGGTAAAGAAACTTGGCGAACTTGAAAGCGGAAAAAGCGGTCCGCCACATGTTCGCCTTGGCGATGGTCGCTCCGGCAAAGGCGGCGATACAGACCGGCGGCGTAATATTGGAATCCTGGGACAGCCAGTAGACGATCATGTGGGCGGCGATCTCGTTGACCCCCAGATGGGTCAGCGCCGGCACCGCCACTACTGCGGTGATCAGATAGGCGGCCGTCACCGGAACCCCCATGCCGAGTACCAGGGAGGCAAGCGCGACCAGAAGAATCGTGAGCCAGAGCTTTCCGGCGGCCAGTTCGATCACGATGTCGGCAAAGGTGAGCACCAGACCGCTGTAGGTGAGTATCCCGATGATGATACCGATCACGCCGACGGTGGCACCGATCTTGAGACTGCTCTCCGTTCCCCTTCGAGAGGCTTCGACAAATCGTTTGAGTTCCGTAATCGTGCCCTGGAATCGGTCTTTGCGCATAAATGCGATAATGGTGCAGATCACAAGACCATATAAAATCACATAATTTCCGGTAAAAACGGATTTCGCGATTGTTATCATCCCTTCGCCGGCACCGACTTTGCTCAACAACCAAACGAGAATCGATCCGAGAACCATGAGCCCCATGATCACGGAATAGGTGAAATCCATCCGCGTATCTTTGGTTTTCCAGCCGACGACAATACAGGTGGCCACCCCTAGAATAGCGGAATAGGCGGGCGAAAAGCCGGACAGCATGAAAATTGTGATCACGACCAGCGGGAGGACGTAGGGCCATTGCTCTTTGAAGATTTGCTTGGCGCTTTGTTCGCTTTTTTCGCCCCGGATGTTGTGCATCTTGGCCTCATAGTGCACCATGACAAACACACTGAAGACGTACATGAGAGCCGGAAAGATTGCCACCAGCATAATCCAGGAATAGGGCATCCCGGTCAGTTCGGCCATGATGAAACCGCCGGCACCCATGATCGGCGGCATGAACATGCCGGAGATGGAGGCGGCCGGTTCGATCCCTCCGGCGATATGGGGACGGAAGCCGGCCTTTTTCATCATCGGGATGGTAAAGGCGCCGGTGGATACGGTATTGGCAATGGCGCTGCCGGATATCGAGCCAAACAGGCCGCTGGCGATGACCGACACCTTGGCCGGGCCGCCGATCCTGTGCCCCACAGCGGCCAGGGGAAAATCGATGAAAAACTTCTGGGCCCCGGATTCCTCCAGGAATGCGCCGAAAATAACGAATAAAATAACATAGGTTGCCAGAACATTGGCCATGATGCCGAAGACACCGTCGCTCTTGTAGAAAATACTGGTGCAAACCCCCGGGAAGGTATCACCCGCATGGGCAATTAGATCCGGCATGTAGTCCCCGTAGATACCGTATAGCAGCAGAACGACCCCCATGATCACAAAGACCGTACCGACCACCCTCCGGGCCACCTCGATGCCGATCAGCACCCCGATAACCGCCACGGCCATATCAAAGGGCGTTTCTGCGCCGGTCCGGTAGTTGATCGCTTCAAATAATACGATCCAGTAGCCGACACTGAAGATGGAGGCCGCGATCAGCAGAAAGTCGATCCCCCGGGTGATCTTGTGCTTCGATTTATACGTCATAAACACCAGCACGTAGGTAATGATGACGTAAATCCCCCGGTGGTACTGGGTGGCCGCCGGTTTGAGCACTGCCGAATAGGAATAGAACAGAACCAGGGCAAGGGATAATACGTTGAAGATAACCTTTTCGTATTTGTTCAGTTTGTCATACACGTCTAGGCCCGCCTGTTTTTGAGGAGCGTCTGTTAATCCGTCGGCCGACACCGATGGGTTCCGCGAAAGGCATCATCGACTTAAATAGCCCCAATGGTGCAGACTATATCCACCTCTATCAAGTGACACGATTGGGAGCAGAATGCAAATCCTTCACTTAATATGAACGAAAGGGCGATACGTGATCCCGCCGGAAGCGGCCGGGATCACGTATCGTACCTGTTCTTTGATTAGGCGATGTCGGGGCACGAACACCCCAACTTCAAACTACATTTTCCCTTTTTCCTTCCAGAATTTTTCAGCACCTGGATGGAACGGGGTAACGATATTGGTGGCGCCGGTATCCAGGCTCATCTTCTTGAAGGTCTTTTTCTGGCCGTACATGTGATTGAGGCCCTCATCCGAGTAAATGATTTCCAGGAGTCGGTAGACCACGTCTGCGGGAACCTTGGAATTGGCAACCCACAGGGCGCTGTCCTGGAAGGACGGGGTGGCCATCTCAACCCCCCGGTAGGTGCCGGCCGGCACATCGAGTTTTCCAAAATAGGGGTATTTGTCAAAGAAACCCGTCTTTGTGGCATCCATCCCAACATCGACCAGGGCGATGTCGTTGGTCTGGGCCGCCATAATCACCGCTCCGCTGGGGAATGCGGTGAACAACCAGAACGCATCGAGCTGATTGTTGCCGAAGGCGGCGGCCGCATCGTTGTACCCCATGGCGTTCCGCTCGATCTTGTCCCAGACGCCCATGTGACTGAAGAACAGCTCGCAGTTGGCAAATGCACCCGATCCGGCATTGCCGACACCGACTTTCTTGCCGACAAGATCCTTAGTGCTCTTGATACCGGAGCCCTTCTTGACGACCAGCTGGGCGGGTGCGCCATAGAGCCAGGAAACGGCCATGACATTCTTATACTTCTTGGGATCATTTTTCATTTTCCCGTTCCGGCCCAGCCAGACATGGCCGGAATAAACAACGCTCATTTGCTGACGACCGGCATCGGTTTTTCTCAGGTTTTCAACAGATCCGGCAGATGTCTGCGCTTTGACCGAAAATCCCTGCTCGGCCTTTACGGGTTTGTACACCTGGATTCCGTTTGCAACGACCTGAAAGGTCCCACCGGCCGGTCCCCCGCCGAAGATAACGCGGGTCTTCCTGGCAAACGCATCTTCGGAGAAGACCATGGTTAGCGCAAGAATTGCGCACAAACTAAATACTACTGCAAGGTGTTTCCTGTTCATGTGAATCCTCCTTTTTGTTCACTTCTCAAAATTCAATAGAATGATACTATCCATTGATGCATGCCCGCCGGAACGTGACGGGCTTATATCGTGCCACCCATCGGAGCCCCTGGTCCGCTATCGTCCACCTCCTTTCTGTGTGAATATGTGATTCCACGCCAATTCCAACATCACTGCCATTCGCAGGATAGGGTGGATGTTACGGTGACTTTCGCCATTCGGGCGGTGGTACGAATGTTGCTGTCGAAAGATCTCCGGGCCATACAGAATCGAATGTTCCGTTGATGATCTGGAGCACCATGGTGGAGACCCGGTTCTGACGTTGAAATTGTCCATAATCGTTGAATGACACGGGACCGAACGGTGTGTCGGTATTGGTGTTATCCAACGCGGCCAGTATGTCTTCCCCCTTTGTGGAGGCTGCCCGTCTAAGTGTATCCGCCGCCACCAACAATGCCGAATAGGCTTCCGCGCCATGATAATCCGGTGCCACACCGTATTTTTTGCGATACTGATGATAATAGTCTTGTGCCCCCGGTTACGGCAGCCCGGGGCTCCATAGCGTGGCAGTCAGCAAATATTCCGCATCGGGTCCGGCGGTATCGATAAACTTTTGATGGGTGAATCCACCGGCTCCGCCGCAGAGGAGTGATCGAACACCGAATTTTCGAAGACTTTTGACCAGGAGCGCCCCATCGGCAAGATACGACACCATGTAGACCACATCCGGTGGGTCGTTCTTCAGGGGGGCCAGCAAGCGTTGAAAATAGGAGGTTCCGACGCTTTCTTTTCTGGCGCGTTCCTTGTGGTAGGGGATAATCGCCTTAATCTCGATATCGTTCTCCCGGCAGAACCACATCATCTGCAGCGCACCGCCTGTTCCATATGGGCTGTTTTCGTACACAATCGCCATGGATCGCGGCTTGACCTGTTCGAGAAGAAACCCTTCCAACCCTTTGGCATATTCACTGGCCGGTGGATTCAGCCGATACACGTACCGCCATTTCCGTTGGGTAATCCGGTCATCGGCAGCCGTGCAAACCAGAAACGGCGTTTTCATCTTGTCGGCGATGCGGGCCATGTAAATGGTGTTGCTGCTTTGGTATGCACCGACCAGCATGACGGCGCCGCTGGTGGACACCAGACTGCGGATCGCCGCTTCTCCAGCCTCCCGCTCGCCGCGATCATCGGCATAAACCAGTTTCAAGGGCCTGCCCCTGATTCCGCCCTCTCGGTTGATTTTGTTCAGGGCCATTTCAAAGGACTGCTTCATCATCGTCGAATAGGGGTAGCGCTCCGAATGTGGAATACCGATGGTCAGAGGATCCGCTGCGATCGCAGGACCAGAACCGACAGAAAGGCCCATCATGAGTAACAAAACCATACCGATGCTGTAATGAATGCACCTGGTACTCATGATATGCTCCTTTTGTGTAGTGTGTTGGGGCCAAATACGGTGTGTTAGAGAATTATTAATATCAATAGATTAAGCATTACCCCTTTGGAATCCATACCCTCGGAAATAAACAGCGTCAATTGGCTGATTTCTGATTTTTCTGTCAGAAATTCTCTTACACAAGCCGATACGGAAAAAATGTCATGCCTTGCTCGGGTCAGGCATCAATGAGATGTTTTTGAATGGCAAAGCGGGAGAGTTCTGCATTATTACGAAGGCCAAGCTTTTTGAGCAGGCGGAAGCGATAGGTGTCCACGGTTTTGATGCTGATATGGTAGGCCGATGCGATCTCCCGGTTGGTGTGCCCCATGGCCAGGCGGCGCAGCACCTGGAGCTCTCTGGTGGACAACGAGTCCAGGGGCGATCGACCGTCAGCCCCCCGGGCCACACGAAGTGCCAGCATCTCGACCGCCTCTTCGGTCAAATAACGGGCCCCCTCGTAAACTTTTCGAATGGCCGTCACCAATTGTTCGGGCGCGGACTTCTTGTTGAGATAGCCTTTGGCACCGGCTTCGATGGCGCGAACCACATATTGTTCTTCCTCATGCATGGTGAGCACAAGAATCGGCAAGTCGGGAAAATCCGTGGACAACCGGGAAATCACCTCCAGCCCGTCGAGACCCGGCATGGAAATATCCACCACCACCACGTCCGGGGTATGGTCGCGGGTCTTTTGGATCGCTTCATGGCCGTCGTCGGCTTCGGCAACCACCTCCATGTTACCGCTTTCTTCGACAATCCGGCGAAGCCCGTCGCGAACGATACTGTGATCGTCAGCCAGCAGCACACGAATCATGAGCGCATGTTTCCTTTCACCGGCACCCGAAATTCAACCCGTGTTCCTTCTCCCGGTCGGGGCTGAACCGCCACGTCGCCTCCGACCAACCCGGCCCTTTCCCGCATTCCGGCGACGCCGAGGGCTTCATTTTCGGACAGCACCTCAATGTTGAACCCTTTGCCATCGTCGGAAACGGACAGGACCACATGTCCATCGGTGACCACCAGGTCCACATTCACTCGTGTGGCATCGGCGTGCCGGGCCACATTGGTCAGCGCCTCCTGGGCAATTCGGTAGGCTGCGGTCGCCAATGTATCGGTGACCGGCGGAACGGCTGCGTGTTCGAAGATGCAGGAGATTTCCGTACGCCGCTCAAAATCGGTAGTATACCACTCCAGAGCATCGACGAGCCCCAGGGTGTCCAGCACTCCGGGACGCAAGCGGATCGCAATACCGCGGACGTCCTCTATGGTCGTATCGATCAACCGGCACATGGTCATGGCACGGTCGGCACCGGCAGCATCCGTTTTTTTCAGATAGTCCCGTAACCAGACGGCATCCATTCGAAGCGCCGTCAGAACCTGGCCCAGTTCGTCGTGAAGTTCCCGGGCAATGGCGGCCCGCTCCTGCTCCTGTCGGGACATGATGCTTCCGGACAGCCGTCGGAGCTGATCCTGGGCCTTTTTAACCGCGGTGACATCGGTACAGATACCGCACATCCCGCTGACAGCACCGGTCTCGTCGTAAATCGGAAATTTAACCGACAGATACGTATGGGGGCCGTCATCCTGGGGAATCTGCTCCTCCACCTGCCGGGGACGGCGCTCCTCCAGCACCTGCTCATCGTGGCGCCGAAATTGATCGGCCACCTCGGTCGGGAGGATTTCCATATCGGTCTTGCTCCGAGTGCCATCGTTGTCGACCCCGAACAGCTCCTCGAAGCGGGAATTGACCAGGGTAAATCGGCCCTGCCGATCCTTCATATACACCACCGCCGGTGTATACTGGAGCAGGCTGGATATCTCACCGGTACGTTTTCGAACCTGGAGCTCGAGGTCCTTTGAGTGTCGGCCGAGGGCTTCTTTGGCCTGCCGGAGCGCTTCCTCGGCGCGATTTCGTTCCGTCACATCAATGGATACGGCCAGTGTCCGTGTGATCCGGCCTTGCTCGTCCCGGTTGGCAATTGCCGACAACAGGACGTCAATCACGTCTCCGTTTTTCTTCCGAAACTGGTAGGGCACATCCTGACAGAAGCCGGTCTCGAAAAACTGCGGAAAGACGGTCTCTTCGGCATACCGTCGGGATGCTTCGGTAAAAAAGTTGGTCAGCGGATGTCCGATCACTTCTTCCCGAGCGTATCCCATCACGTCCACCCAGTAATCACTGACACTCACCAGTTTCCCTTTGGTGTCGATGGAGTGAAGCATGGCCGGGGTGTGGTGATACAAGGAACGGTAGCGCTCTTCGCTCTTCCGAAGCGCCCGCTCGGCCAATTTTCTCTGGATCAGTTCGTTGCTGGCCCGTTGGTAGAGCAAAAAAACAAGTCCACCCACCAGAAAACAAAGGGTCAGGATCACCGGCCCGGTGACCTTGACGAACGGATCGGACATGATCCGGGCCACGTCCTTGCGACTGCGCAAGTGCAGCAGCCGCCAGCCGGGGTAGTAGTCGAACTGGGCCTGGTTGACGATATACGCGCTGCCGGATGCATCTTCGGCAATAGTATCCTCATGAAAGGTCAGGCCGATCCAGTTCCATGGGCCGGTACCGAACTGACGAGATCGGGCAATTCGGACTTGCTCATCCGGAGACAGTTTTCGGATGGACTGGAACAGCCATTCTTTACGGTTGGAAATAAAGATGATCCCCGACGGGTCCGTCACCAGCACGATTTCATCCTCGCTGAACCCGGCTTCCTTTTCGATCTGATCGATAGACGCCTTGATTACCGCCAGCCCGATGGGAATGTCCTCACCCTTTTCGAAAATGGGATAACTGTAGTAAGCACCTCTTTTTTGGGACGTCACCCCAAGGGCCAGATAGGTCGCCGGGGCGCTGTGCATCGCTTCCAGGAAGTACGGGCGAAAGGCAAAATTTTTACCGATAAAACTGTCGGGCGCATCCCGGTTGCTCGATGCCACGGTATTTCCCTCGTGGTTCATCAGATAGCAGACGTCGACTTCGAGGGAGTCTTTGAAAATATCGAGTACGGCGTTGGCCTCGTCCAGCGAATTTCGATTGGGCCGCACGAGAAGTTCCAGCATTTGATCCATTCGGGACAGCGCGCGGACCGGCCGGATGTTTTCCAGCAGCATCGAAGACAAATTTTTCCGGATCAACTCTACCCGGGTGATGGCCTGCCGTTCCGCCTCGGTTTGGGCCGCCTCCCGCAGGGCGGAATAATACAGATAGCCCCCTAAGGATGCCGACAAAAAAGCAAACAAGGATAACACCAGCAGAATGGTGCGCAGTTTGAGCATCAGGTCCCTCTTAATCTATGGGGACGGGTATGGATATATTGATATAGATCATGGTCGAAATGTAAGTCCCTTTTGTCTAACACTGTCTTCACCGCGTTTGGCTGACTGGCTGGCTGTTGGTGGTGAAACCCCAAGTCTTGTGGACAGCTCCAAAGTACTGATGCCAAGTTCCCGCAATGCCCAGAAACAAAGCACGCTGCGAGCTTGGACCGTGTCCGGATACCTTCCAGGTCGCGCAACAATATCTTCTGCAACTCCCAGCGCGCCGGTAGTCTGGCTTACACCCCATCCGAAATCACGACCTTTGGCCGGATGCCGATACCGGCGTTCAAGCTGCTCCCGGGGCATCAATTTTTGCTTTCCAAGGCATGGTCACTTGAATAGACAACAATTGTGATTTGAGCAATCAATATATCAATACCCGTCCCCCATTGTTTTTGATCAATCCTTGACATTCGTCGCTCGGTACCTCACTCTGCCCACATAGTGCGACCCAGGAAACGGTATCAAACCTTATTGAACCCAAGAGGACTGCGATCGATGATGGAATCCCGTCCACAATCACCTCGGACTAAATTCGTTTTTGCTGTGGTCATAGCCATCACCGCAATGACCCTTTTCGGGAATACCGGAGCCGCCCAAGGCGCCGTTCGGATCGGAATCGTGTTGCCACTGTCCGGGCCGATGGGGACCATCGGAGAAGAGGTGGCCGAAGCATACCGATTTGCCGTGGATGAACTTCGTCGAAGGGGAGATCTCGGAGAGGACTCGCTGGAATTTGTTTTCGCCGACACAGGGGGTGATCCGGCACAGGCCCGCGCCACGGCGGAGCGGCTCATTGCCGAGGAGCGGGTATCGGCGTTGATCGGTGGTATTTCCGGTTCGGCGGCCTGGGAAATCGCATCGATTGCCCAACGCCGTCAGATACCGTTTTTGATCACGACCGCCTCGGCGGACAGCCTCACCCGGCAGGGCTGGGATTATGTCTTCCGCTTGAGCCTCCCGGCGTCTGAGAAACTCGGCGCCTTCGCCGAATTCATGGATACCGCGACCCGGGGAATCCGCACCGGTGCGGTGCTCCATGACAACTCGCAGCTCGGACCGTACCGAAGCGAAGCACTTCTCGGGTTGTGGCATGATCGGGACATCGAAACGCTCCTGATTTCGGGGTTTCCCGCTTTTTCCCGGGACTTCAGACCGCTTCTGGCAAAGGCCAAAGTCAAGTCTCCCGATCTCATCTACCTGATTTTTTCCCGTGAGGACGCCCCAATGGTGCTCCGACAAGCCAAAGAGCTCCGCCTAAAAGCCAAAATGATCATCGGCGAAGCTACCGGATTCGGGGATCCGGAGCTGTTCCAAGAGAACCCGGATGTTGCCGATTATTTTTGCGTGTTGGCCCAATGGGCACCCGGCGCGCCCTATCCCGGTGTATACGATTTTGCAGAGGCCTACCGTGAGTTGCACGGAAAAATGCCGGACTACCGGGCCGCCCAGGCCTATGCCGGGATGCAGGTCCTCACCGAGGCCGTGCGCCGGGCACGACACCCATCCCCCCAAAACCTGCGACAGGCGCTGTCCAGGACCACAACGGCGACGGTTTTTGGCCGGGTCAAATTCGAAGATAACAACGGGTACACCCACCAGAACCATCCCACCATGCTGGTCCTTCAGTGGATCGATCAGGAGCAGAAGATTGTCTGGCCCCGGAGGCTGGCGTCTAAACGGCTGGTGTTTCCGCACCCGGAGTGGCGTCAGAGATAAGACACCAGAACCTATCTCAAATCCCACCCGCCAGAGCCGCAACTCCATACCTGAAGCTGGTTACTGGTCCCAGCTTACATGAGGGCTTTGTAGAACTCCTCCGGTTCGCTGATCTTGTCGGGAGCTTTCGTGTAATCGGTGGGAACTGTACCCTCTTTGAAGCATTCGAAAATCGTGTCCGTCGATTCGGCAATCGGCAGCAGGCCGGTCTCGGCATCAATCTTTGAGAACACAATGCCCTCGGGGACCGGGAAGACTTCTATGGGTAACCCCTCATGAATGCGTTTCATGAATCCGAGCCAAATGGGACTGGCTGATCGGGATCCGGTCTCCCCCTTTCCGAGGGATCGTTCATCATCAAAGCCCACCCATGTTCCCGTGATGTATTGGGGCGTGTAACCCACAAACCAGGCATCGAAAAGATTGTTTGTCGTTCCGGTCTTTCCGGCAGCCGGCCGCCTGAGAGCCTTCACCCGATGCCCGGTGCCGTATTTAACCACGCCCTCCAAAAGATTTGTCATGATGTAGGCGGTGGTTTTATCGATGACCTTTTCTTTTAGCGGGTCGGCCTCATATGTCACGTTCCCGTTCCGGTCATTGATGCGTCGCATAAACACCGGCTCCACCCGATATCCCTGATTGGCAAAGATGGCGTAGGCGTTGACCAATTCCAGCAGCGAGACACCGGAAGAGCCCAGTGCGATGGACAGATCCCGGCTCAGCTCTGCCGTAATTCCCAGTTTTCGGGAATAGTCGATCAGGTAATCGATTCCGATCTCTCTGAGAAGCTTGATGGTGACCACATTCCGAGATTTGGCCAACGCCTCCCGCAAACGGGTGGGCCCGTAAAACTTCTCTTTATAGTTTCGGGGTTTCCAGACGAAAGCCCGCTCGGTATCTTCGAATACAATCGGTGAGTCGATAATGATACTGGCGGGCGTAAATTCCTTGTCGATGGCGGCCGCGTAAATGATCGGCTTGAACGCGGAACCGGGTTGGCGCCGGGATTGAACCGCCCGGTTGAATTGGCTGTCCTGGAAATCGAAGCCACCGACCATGGCCTTGACTTCTCCGGTACCCTCTTCGATGGTCAACATGGCCGCCTGGGCGATGGGGCGCTGTTCCAGATGCAATATCCAGACATCCGGTTCCGGCTCCTGATCTTTTACGGCCACTTCGATGACATCCCCGACCTTCAGAGCATCTGAGGGTCGATCAATGCGCCGCTCATAGTAGGCCACTTCCGGATCCACGGGACGCGCCCAGCGCATGGACTCCAGATCGATGCGCCCGCGGCTGTTTCCCATCCGAACAAATACAGCGCGTCCCGGATCGTCGACTTCAATCACGACACCTCTGATATGTTGCCCTTCGGCCAGGGGGTTTTTATCAAACTCCACCTGAAGTTCGGAAGAAAAGGATTCGATCTCTTCCGGCTTGAGATGCATCAACGGTCCACGAAATCCCTGTCGTTTGTCCAGATCGAGCAGTCCCTTTCGGATTTCCTCCCTGGCGATCTTTTGCATGTCAACATTGACCGCTGTATACACCTGCAGTCCGCCGGTGTAGAGCATCTCCGGACCATAGGTCTCTTCCAGCATTCGCCGAATGTGCTCCGTATAAAACGGCACTTTTTCAATATACCAGTTCTTGCGGGGTTTGATGTCCAGTTCCCTCGCCATCGCTTCCGAGGCCTGGGCACTGGTGATATAGCCTTCGGTGACCATCCGATTGAGGACATAGATCTGCCGCTCCTTGGCGCGATTCGGATGGCGGAAGGGGGAGTACCGGCTCGGTGCCTGGGGCAGTCCGGCAAGCATGGCACATTCTGCAAGGTCCATGTCTTCCACGGATTTGTCGAAATAGTTTTCCGCGGCCGCCTGGACGCCGTAAGCACCATGGCCCAGATAGATCTGATTCAGGTAGAGGAAGAGAATTTCTTCCTTTGTGAACGCTTTATCGATCTGATAGGCCAGAATCGCCTCTTTCATCTTTCGTCGGTAACTGCGCTCCGGAGTCAGTAGAAACGATTTGGTGACCTGCTGTGTGATGGTGCTCCCGCCCTGCACGATGGTGCCGGCCTCCAGGTTTTTAAAAAAAGCCCGGACGATACTCAGAAAGTCGACGCCCCTGTGTTTATAGAAGCGCGCGTCTTCCGCCGCAACGAATGCTTCAATCAGCATTTTGGGCATTTTGGACAGGGGTAATACGATCCGTCGTTCTTTATAAAACTCGGCAATTTTCCGGTTGTCGTCCGAATATACCGTCGTAATCACCGACGGGCGGTAGTCGGCCAAAGATGATATTTTAGGGAGATCCCCGCTCAGGTGAAGGAAAAGTCCGACCCCCGTTGCGGCAACAGCGGTTACGGCCACCAGTGCCAAAATGAACATCCACCGGATCACCTTCCGGGTTATAGTGCCCCGTTCCCGGCGCGCCCGGTTTTTTCTTATCTCAGAATTTTGTTTGTGTGTTGTCATCATTTGCTCTATCGTTCGAATGCTTCCTTTCCGTCTGCAACGGGGCGGTTGGTGATCCGCCCGAGCTCAGGTTAACGGCGTGTTGGGAATTACAAATTATAATCAAAGGATAACGGAATGTAAACTGCGGGGAAGGGATTATAGACCGAGCACTGGAACTGGTGTTTAAAAGTGTTTGACTCATTGAACATGGACGGTAACTGCTAAAATTTTGGTTTTCAACATCTACGACCATGATCACCGTTCCCGGCGGCCATAACGCCCTTCGGGTACCGCCAGGGAAATCCCGGATGGCCTTGATTTCAGAAGGCATCCGGGGCTCGTTCCGTCCGTCCGAAGTTGGGGCGGCTGCCGGGGGAAAGGACAACGCCTTATGATTTCCATTGATTTTAAAAAAAACGGTGGCCTGGTCCCGGCCATTGCTCAGGCCCATGACACCGGCGAGGTGCTTATGCTCGCCTACATGAATCAGGAAGCCTTTGAAACAACCCTGGCCACTGGAAAAGCGACCTACTTCAGTCGAAGCCGGAACACGCTGTGGATCAAAGGAGAAACTTCAGGACACGTCCAGCAGGTCAAAGAAATTCGAATTGACTGTGATAACGACACCGTTTTATTGAAGGTGGAACAGCTCGGCGGTGCGGCCTGCCACACCGGATTCAGCAGCTGTTTCTACCGAAAAGTGGATAATGACGATCTCACCGTGGAGGGTGAGCCGATATTCGATCCAGAGGAGGTATACGGTAAATGAGTGCCATATTGAAGCTGGGCATTCCCAAAGGAAGCCTGCAAAACGCTACCATCGCACTTTTCAAGCGCTCCGGTTGGACGATCAATGTCAACGGCCGGAGCTATTTTCCGGAAATTAACGATGACACCATCGATTGCGCCATTTGTCGGGCCCAGGAAATGTCCCGTTACGTTGAAAGCGGAACCCTGGATGCCGGCCTGACCGGAAAAGACTGGATTGCAGAGAATGAATCGGACGTGAAGGTCATTACCGATCTAATCTACTCGAAGGTCAGTGCCCGGCCAGCCAGATGGGTTCTGGCGGTACCCTATGACTCTCCGGTACAAAAACTGGAGGATCTCCAGGGGAAAAAAATCGCCACCGAAATGACCAGATATACCCGACGGTATTTCAAAGATCGGGATATCGACGTCACTGTAGAATTTTCCTGGGGGGCTACCGAAGCGAAGGTCGTGTCCGGCCTGGCCGACGCCATCGTGGAGGTGACCGAAACCGGAAGCACCATCAAAGCCCACGGGCTGCGGATCATTCACGACCTGATGGAAACCAACACCCAGCTCATTGTCAACCACAAGGCCTGGGAGGATCCGAACAAACAGGAAAAAATCAACGAAATCGCGTTGTTGCTCAACGGCGCGCTTCAGGGCGACAAGATGGTCGGTCTCAAGTTGAATGTGTCCGAAAAAAATCTGGATGCCGTCATCTCGCTGCTGCCGAGCCTGAACGCACCAACAGTGGCCCACCTTTACAAGACCGACTGGTTTGCGGTGGAAACGGTAGTCTATACCCAAGTGGTGCGAGACCTGATTCCTAAGTTAATGAAAAGCGGCTCCGAGGGAATCATCGAGTATCCTCTGAACAAGGTTATCTGAATGTCGACAATGCCCGCATATCAGGAAAGGAGCGTATTGTGACAACGGAACGGCTAAAAGACATCACCTCGTTTATTGTCATGGATGTCCTGGAACGGGCCAACGAAATGGAACGGCAGGGGATCGATATCATCCACCTGGAGGTGGGCGAACCGGATTTCGATACCCCGGCATGCGTCAAAGCAGCCGCCTGCAAGGCCCTGGACAACGGCCACACCCATTACACGCATAGCCTTGGCCTCCTCGACCTCAGGGAGGCCATCTGCGAGCACTACGCCGATTCCTATGGTGTTTCCGTAGACCCGGATCAGGTGGTAGTGGGTTCCGGCACCTCGCCGGCGATGTTTGTCATGTTTGCCGCGCTCCTGGAAATCCAAGACGAGGTGATCATCTCCGATCCCCATTACGCCTGCTATCCAAATTTCATTAAATTCATGCAAGGCATCCCGGTCACAACTCCGGTTTATGAAGAGGACGGATTCCAATACCGGCCGGAGGAAATCGAGAAGAAAATCTCCAAAAAAACCCGGGCGATATTCATCAACTCGCCGTCGAACCCCACCGGGAATTTGCTCTCGGCCGAGCGGATGCAGGCCATCGCCGACATGTCCCCGTATGTCATCTCCGACGAGATCTACCATGGTCTGGTGTACGAAGGGAAGGAGCATTCGATCCTCGAGTACACAAACAAGGCGTTTGTCCTCAATGGGTTCTCCAAGCTCTACGCCATGACCGGCCTTCGCCTCGGCTATCTGATCGCCCCGAAAAAATTCATCCGCACCATCCAGAAAGTACAACAAAACTTTTTCATCTCGGCCAACTCCATGGTTCAGATTGCCGGAATCGCCGCACTCAAGAACGCCGGGGAAGATATTTCGCGGATGAAACGCATCTATAATGAACGTCGCCAATTCATGATTCGGCGGCTCAAGGAGCTTGGCTTCGGAATTACGGTGGAGCCCACAGGAGCGTTCTACGTGTTTGCGAACGCCAAGCATTTGTCCACCGATTCATATACGCTTGCTTTTGATATTTTGGAAAACGCCCACGTCGGTGTAACACCGGGAATCGATTTTGGTGAAAACGGGGAAGGCTATCTCCGGTTTTCTTACGCAAATTCCAAAGAAAACATTGCCGAAGGCATGGACCGCCTGGAGCGTTACCTGAAATAGAAATCACGACCCATCCAAGGGGCGCCCAGGAAGAGGGGACCCTTCCGCCGTTTCGGCGCCGCCGTCTATGGATACCTGCCATGATCGTTAAATCGGCCACCTTCATTACCAGCGCCGTCAAGCCATCTCAGTACCCGCCGGCGAGCCTTCCGGAGGTCGCCTTTGCCGGTCGTTCCAATGTGGGGAAATCTTCGCTGATCAACAGCCTGGTCCGACGCAAACGTCTGGTGAAGACCGGATCCACCCCGGGCCGGACCCAATTGATCAATTTCTTCGACGTCAATGAAGAATTCACATTTGTCGATCTTCCAGGCTATGGATATGCAAAAGTACCAGAGAAGATCCGGAAGCAGTGGAAGCCCATGGTGGAACGCTATCTGACATCCCGAGAGTGCCTGCGCGGGATTGTGTTGATACTTGATGTGCGACGGTCGCCGGGAATGGAAGAGAAGACTTTTTCGGCGTGGCTGGACGTGCATGGCATCCCCATCGTGTACGCACTCACCAAGGCGGACAAATTGTCCAAAAGTCGGCAGCAACTGCGGCTTCGGGCCATCGCCGACGAGTTGTCGATGGAAACGCACCGACTAACCCTGGTGTCGGCCAAAACCCGGCAGGGCATCGATGCCCTGTGGGAGAACATTGAAACGATCCTCCGATGACCGAGCCCACCCGCCAGACAGCTTTCCATTCCGGCTTCATCACCATTGCCGGAGCGCCAAATGTGGGCAAATCGACGCTGCTCAACCGGATCCTGGGAGAGAAGATTTCGATTACATCGAAAAAGCCTCAGACCACCCGGAACCGGATTCTGGGGATTCTCCACCAACCCGGCGCACAGATGATTTTCTTGGACACACCGGGAATCCACAAGGCCACCAAGGAACTCAATGTCCGCATTGTCGATACCGCCATCTCGGTGCTCGGCGATGCCGATCTGATCCTTGCTGTCGCGGATGTCTCCAAACCCGACCCGCCGTCTGAACGTATATTAGTTAAAAATTTAGGCACCCAGGGATGTCCGGTAATATTGGCCTTGAACAAAATCGATCTGGTCGCAAAGCCGGTTCTGCTGGAACGTATCGACACCTGGTCCGATCGGCATCACTTTACGGCCATCGTGCCGGTGTCCGCCAAGCACGGAACCCAGGTGGATCAACTGGTAGAAGAAATGAAACGGGCACTTCCCGAAGGACCGCCGTATTTCCCCGAAGACGCGTTAACGGATTTGCCCGAACGGTTTCTCGCCGCCGAGATGATCCGGGAAAAGGTGTTTCGGCTGACCGGACAGGAAATCCCTTATGCCACTGCGGTGACCGTGGAAAGCTTCACGGAACCCGAATCGTCCGGCCCGGTCCGAATTCATGCCACGATCCATGTGGAACGTTCGTCTCAAAAGGGCATGCTCGTCGGAAAAGGCGGCACAAAACTCAAACAGATCGGTGAAGCTTCCCGTAAGGAAATTCAGCGCCTGATCGGACGGAACGTATTTCTAAAACTGTTCGTTCGGGTGCAGAAAAACTGGAGCAAGGACACCAAAGCCCTGAGGCGGTTTGGCTACTGATGATTCTCTCCTTCCACCCATGCATCGTGGGCGATCGAAATATCATTTGTGCGGGCAGGGAACCGGATCATACGGATTTGGAAGCGATTTTCGCGGCAAACGCCGTGGTGTTGTCCCAGGGAGTCCGCGCCACGTTATATTGGATGGCCCGGAACAACAGCGCCCTGGTATTTCCGAATTATGATGCTCGGTTCTCATTTCCAGGAAAAACCGGCCAGATAGAGCTCTTTCAGAAGTATAACGCGCCCCTCCCCCGATCGTGGGTATTTAAGGACCCAGACGCATTTTTCACCTTCCGGAAGCAACACCATACAGCCGCCCCCATCGATTTCCCTCTGGTCATAAAGCTGGATTGGGGAGGCGAGGGGGACACGGTGTTTTTCGTGAACTCCCAGGACGAGCTGGATCGTGCATTGGAACGTGTTCACCTGGCCGGAGGTTCCGGAAACAGCCGATTTCTCATACAGGAGCATGTCCCGGGAGGACACCGGAGTCTGCGGGTGGTGGTCATCGGTCGATCGTTTCACCCATACTGGCGCGTTCAGCGGGACACCCGTCGGTTTCTGGCCAATCTGGCCGGGGGCGGAGAAATAGATTATGATACCGATCCCGAACTGATCGACGCCGGAGTTGAATCCGTGAAGGCATTCTGTCGTGCCACGGGAATCAACCTGGCCGGTTTCGATCTTTTGTTTGCCGAGGGCAGCACTAGGCCGCTCTTTATCGAGATCAATTACTTCTTCGGAAGACGGGGTCTGGGTGGATCGGAATCATTTTATGCCTTGCTGGAAGCCGAAATCAGAAGATGGCTGGAAGACAATGGGCTGGGATTATAGAAGAGAGCCGAACCCTCATGACACGAAAAAAACACAGCCGCCACAAAGAAAAATTCAGTTCCGCCTTTGCAACCGATCTAAATGCATCCGATATCAGCAGAGAACGGCAACGGGCAAGGGCGCTTCGGCACACCCAGTGGTGGAAACGTCAAACCGCCAAGGGCGTCTGCCACTGGTGCGGCCGTCAGACAGGTGCCCATCAACTGACCATGGACCACATCGTTCCGGTGGCCCGCGGTGGGCAGAGAGTGAAGGGCAACGTGGTGCCGTCCTGCAAAGACTGCAACACGGCTAAAAAACAGCTGATTCCCATGGAATGGGAGTCGTACCTGAATGCCGTTCGTAAGCGGGCGGCGGATGATGAACCGTCGGACTGATCGGTGTTGGTCAGATGAGGGAAGCGAATGTCGCTCAGGAGTCCGACTCGCCCGAGGTGGATAGCTCCTCCTGAGGCAGATTGGTTGTCCCGCCGGGACCGGATTCTGCAAATTCGATTTTCTTGACATACTTGGCCCAATGGGATCCCCAGTGATCCTCGGCCACGATTCGCAAGGGATATCCGTGTTTGTCCGGCAAGGGTGTATTGTTTACCGCATATGCCAGAAACACTTTGTCGGATGTCACGTCATCAATGTGAAAGGTCTCCATCCGATCCCCAAAACGGCTGCCCCCGAATACGCGAATGGCCGACACATTGTCTTTGAGCGTCACCCGTTTGATCAATTCGCGAATGGAAAATCCTTTCCACTTCCCGTGGTTCACAAATACTCCGGGACAGACAAGAAGCACATCACGTTCGATGACAGGTAATTTCAAGAGCTGATGATAGGATAGTGCGACAGGGGATTCAACAGCTCCGGCAACCTCCAATCGCCAGGTCTCCGGATTGAACGGGTAGTTTTTGTCACCCATGATGCCGAAGGCCTCGATGGGCATCACTTCGAGATTTCGGGTATCCAGGGAGGCGGGGTTTGTCGTCTTCAGACTTTGGGGGTCGGTTCCCTTGGGAAGAATCCGCCGTTTCACCTCCGAAAATATCACCGGCGCGTTAAGGAGCCCGAGCCCCGCCGCCGTGATGCACCACAGGGCCAACCGGGCCCCGGCTTTTAAAAGTCTTCTTCTGGTGTACATGGGTTTTTCTTTCTGGGTCATGTCTCAATGGGTCGTCGTTTGCACATGACACTGGGTGCCTTGACCAATCTCTTTCTTTGTTTATTAGAGATTTCGCGTACCGGCAAGGCTGTCGATGGATGCGTAGGTTTGTCTGGCTTCATCTGTTGACACGCCGCTCAACTTGCGTATATTTTTCATTATTCATCTAAGTCAAGTCTAACCCCCGCCCGGTATCTGAAGGTGCTTCAAAAGGCCTCGTCATGAATCCCATGGACGGGCGAGCTCCCCGAGCCGGGAATCAACCCCGGAATAGCAATTTCAATAAGGAGGCGAATTGTGAAGAAGACGGTAGTCGTACTGTTGTTTGCATTCGTGTTGGCGGTTGCCATATCACCTGTTACCGCGAAAGACCTGAAAATCGGTTTTGTATATGTGTCCCCCATCGGCGACGCCGGCTGGTCTTTTGCCCACGACAAGGGTCGGCAGGAAGTGGACGCCATGCCCGGTGTCAGCACATCATATGTGGAGGCCGTTCCCGAAGGACCGGACTCCGAACGGGTCATCCTCAACATGGCCCGAAAAGGCTATGATGTTATTTTTGCCACCAGTTACGGATATATGGACCCGATGCTGAAAGTGGCAAAACAGTTCCCCGACACCACCTTTATGCATTGCTCCGGTTTCAAGCTGTCGCCGAACATGGGCAACTATTTAGGAAGAATGTACCAGGCCCGGTACCTTTCCGGAATGGTGGCCGGGGCCATGACCAAATCGAATACCCTTGGCTATGTGGCCGCATTTCCGATTCCCGAAGTTATTCGGGGGATTAACGCCTTCGCGCTGGGCGCCCAGGCAGTGAACCCCCAGGCCAGGGTCCGGGTTGTCTGGACCAAAACCTGGTATGACCCGGCCACCGAGAAGGAAGCGGCCAAGAGCCTGCTGGACGTGGGCGCAGATGTCATTGCCCAGCACCAGGATTCCCCCAGCCCCCAGGAGGCGGCCCAGGAACGGGGTGTCTATTCGGTTGGATACAATTCCGACATGTCGCCTTTTGCGCCCAAGGCACACCTGACCGCCCCGGTCTGGAACTGGGGGCCACTGTACACAGAGACCGTGAAGGCGGTGCGCAAAGGAACGTGGGAAGCTCAGGCGCTTTGGCCGGGAATGGAAAAGGGGATTGTGGATCTGGCCCCCTTCGGACCCATGGTACATCAAAATGTCCGGGACATGGTGACAAAGAAAAAAACACAGCTTGTTTCCGGCACGGAAACCGTGTTTGTCGGCCCGATTCAGGACCAGAAGGGCGAGCTTCGGATACCGGCGGGTAAAACGGCGACCGACCAAGAGCTTCTCAGCATGACCTGGTTTGTTCAGGGGGTGATCGGTACAACCCAATAACCGGCCTTTCGACGGGAAACCACGATGTCCGTCATTCAGATCAAGCGGAGACAGGATCCCCTTATGATGTGGGGCTCCTGTCTCATCTTTTTAGGGGCTATCCTCCTTTCTTTAGGCATCAGCTCTGTGCTGCTCATAATCCAGGATCGGCCTCCCCTTCAGGGATTGACACTGCTCTTCCAGGGGGCGTTCGGCTCCCGATGGGCGCTGGAAGATTGCCTGGTTAAGGCGATACCGATCTTCCTGTGTTCCCTCGGAGTGGCCATCGCCTTTCGTCTTCAGGTATGGAACATCGGCGCTGAAGGTCAATTTGCCATGGGCGCTGTCGGTGCGTCATGGGTCGCGTTGAATTTCGGAACCTTGCCGGCCGCATTGATGCTTCCGATGATGCTCCTCTCTGCCGGACTGTTCGGCGGGTTGTGGGGTCTGGTCCCCGCTGTTTTGAAAACACATTTCCGGACGAATGAAATCATCATCACCCTGATGCTCAACTATATTGCCATCCTGATTTTGGAATACCTGGTATACGGGCCATGGAAAGATCCGGTCAGCTTCGGGTTTCCCATGACTGAAGTCTTTCCGGACAGCGCCATCGTCGGCACCATCGGAAGTACCCGGATCAACTGGGGGCTGCTGATGTGTGCCGTTTTCGGTGTCATGGTGTGGGTGTTTCTGAGGTTTACCCGACTGGGATACGAGCTGAAAGCCAGCGGTGAAAACATCAACGCCGCCCGGTATGCCCGGCTGCCCTATGAACGGCTCGTGTGGCTGGTGATGATCCTCAGCGGCGCCCTGGCCGGCAGCGCCGGTTTTCTGGAGGCATCCTCCAGTCTGAATCGTCTCCAACCCAGCATCATGGTCGGATACGGATACACCGCCATCGTCGTGGCCTGGCTGGCACGACTGAATCCGCTGTATATCGGTATCGCCTCCTATCTTCTGGCCGGTCTCCGGGTTGGGGTCGAGCACATCCAACTTGACCTACAGGTTCCGGCGGCCTTTGGAGGCATTATGGAAGGGCTGATTCTCCTCACCCTGCTTGCCGGGAGTTTCTTCAATCAATACCGGCTCGTCATTCGGAGAGCGCCATGACGTCGGACATGCTGATATTGCTCATGGCGGCGACGATTCAATCCGGCACGCCGATCCTTTATGCTACGCTGGGTGAGATCATCACGGAGAAATCAGGGGTTCTGAACCTGGGTGTTGAAGGCATTATGATGGTCGGCGCTCTATCCGGTTTTCTGGCGGCCAAAATAACGGGAAGCCCGATGGCAGGAGTTCTGGCTGGGGGGCTTTTCGGGTCGCTCCTGGCCGGCATTCACGGTGTCGTGTGTCTTGGATTCCAAGGCAATCAAGTGGTTTCCGGGTTGGCCTTGACCATATTGGGAACCGCCCTGGCCAACTATCTGGGTACGCCCTACGTGGGGCAAAATGCTCCCGGCTTTTACCCTGTGGCATTGCCGATATTGTCACAGATTCCGGTTGTCGGACCGATTTTCTTTCGCCATGATCTATTGGTGTATGGCTCCTATGTGGCGCCTGTTCTGATCTGGATATTCCTGAGCTACAGCCGGTGGGGTCTCGGACTTCGCACCGCCGGTGAAAATCCGGAGGCCGGTGCAGCCGCCGGAGAACCGGTCGTGGGCTATCGGTGGGCCGGCATTCTGGCCGGAGGATTTCTGATGGGAGTCGGCGGCTCCTATCTGTCTCTGGCGTACACGCACATATGGACCACCGGCTTGTCGGCCGGAAGAGGGTGGATTGCCGTGGCATTGGTGATCTTTGCCTTCTGGAAGCCCGGCCGGGCGGTGGTCGGCGCCTATCTGTTTGGTGGAGTGATGGCCTTTCAACTTCGGCTTCAGGCGATGGGGGCGAATATCTCCTCGTCCCTGCTCCTGATGCTTCCCTATGGGCTGACTGTCATTGTCCTCACCCTGGCCAGCGTGCGACAACGGGGTGATCAAGCGCCGGCGGTGTTGGGGGTGAACTTGGAGCCAAGGGACTGATGGCGGAAAGCGTGTGGCCCCGAAAACGTTTAAAATTGGCTGGCGATGATGAGTATGTTGGGAGATTTTACTTATAGGGTCCAAGGGGTCGAGGGGTCAAGGGGTCAAGTGAAACACCATAAAAACTGATATTATCAATTATAACAAATTGTTATCACTTTTTCTGCTTGAGTCTTTAGCTCTTTGATCCACGATCCCCACGGATCCAGTAAAATGGTTAGGAATCTTTTATTGTTTTATAAAACAGATAGTTAAGTCCTTAATCACTTGAATCCTTGGCCCCTTGAACCCTTGAATCCCGCCTGAGGCGGGCAAACATTGAATCCTTGGACCCTCGAATCCTTTTCTCCCGGAGTTGGTGCATGGCAGTATTCGAGGTCATCCCGAGGTTAAACAAAATCAGGAGATAACGAAATGGCCAATCCCTACAGAAAAACCTACCCGGTATCCTGGGAACAGCTCCATCGGGATTCCCGCGCTCTGGCGTGGCGGTTGCTCGATCTGGGGTTTTTCAAGAGCATTGTGGCCGTCACCCGCGGTGGATTGGTTCCTGCTGCAATTGTGGCCAGAGAGCTGGATGTGCGTCTGGTAGACACCGTCTGCGTCTCCAGCTACGACTGGCAGGATCATACCGGTGAGGTGGAAGTGCTCAAGGGCTACCAGGGTGACAGCGACGGCTTGTTGATTATCGACGATCTGGTGGACACCGGAAAAACCGCCAAAGCGGTGCGGGACATGCTGCCCAAGGCCCACTTTGCCACCGTATATGCCAAGCCAGCCGGTCGGCCACTGGTTGACACGTATATCACCGAAGTCAGTCAGGACACCTGGATCCTGTTTCCCTGGGATACGGAGTCCACATTCGTCGAACCCATAGTGGATCGGAAGGACGTGAATCGATGAACACGTCCCCGCACCCGATGATCCGCCTGGAATCGATTTGGAAAACATTCGGGCCGGTGGTGGCCAACGACAACATCAGCCTGGATTTCAGTGCCGGAAAGATCAAAGCGCTGTTAGGCGAAAACGGCGCCGGCAAAAGTACACTCATGAGTATCCTTGCCGGGCGAACCCAACCGGATAGCGGACGGATCATGATCGATGGAGAGCTTCAGAAAAAGTTCTCCACCCAGGCCGCTATCAATGCTGGAATCGGAATGGTCTATCAGCACTTTCAGCTGGTCGAAGCCATGACTGTGGCGGAGAACATCTATATTGGGCGTCACGACCGCTTCTGGCTGAGTCCGAAGCGGATGATCCGGGAAGTCTCCGAACTGGGTAAGCGGTTCGGTCTTCAAGTCGATCCCTCTGCCCGTGTGGATTCGCTGTCAATGGGTGAAAAACAGCGTGTTGAAATTCTCAAACTGCTCCAACGGGAATGTCGAATTCTGATCTTCGACGAGCCCACCGCCGTGCTCACCCCCCAGGAAGGTGAACAGCTTTTTGAGGCGATGAAATTTATGGCTGCCCAGAACAAAGCGGTGGTGTTTATTAGCCATAAGCTTTCAGAAGTGATGGCAGTGGCCAATGACATCGCCATCCTCTGGAAAGGCACGATTGTCGACGACATTCCCGCATCCGAGGTCACATCCGAGGCGAATCTGGCCCGGAGAATGGTGGGCCGGGATGTTCTGCTCCAGGTGGATCGAACGCCTCTGGAGCCCAAACAGGTGTTTCTGGAAACCGAGGGTCTTGGGGACGAATTGCTCAAAGACGTTGATATCACTCTCCGACAGGGCGAGATCCTCGGTATCGTCGGCGTGGCCGGAAACGGTCAAAAACAGCTGGTGGAAACCATCTGCGGGCTGCACCCGCCGAAATCGGGCAGCATCAAAATCCTCGGCCTTGATTGGGGGGATTTTTTCCGTAGCATGCCCTGGGATGCCGCCCTGAGCTATATCCCTGAGGACCGGCAGGGTCTGGCAACCTGCCTGGGGCTGGATCTGGTAGACAATGTCCTGCTCACGACCCGCCAGGGATTCTCAACAGGACCCTGGCTCAACCGCGGCAAAGCAGAACGAAAGACCCGAGAGTTGATCGACCAGTTTTCGGTCCGTACACCGGGCACTGGAACCATCGCCGCCCGCCTCTCCGGTGGAAATCTGCAGAAGATGGTCCTTGCACGGGAATTCTACCGGCGCCCCCGTGTCATCGTGGCTGAGCAGCCGACCCAAGGACTGGATATCGGCGCCATGGAAGAGGTCTGGACCATTCTTCTCAAAGCCCGGGAACAGGCGGGCATCCTTCTGATTACGGGAGATTTAAAAGAAGCGATCACCTTGTGCGACCGCATCGCCGTGATGTTCGAGGGCCGCATCATGGATGAATTCCCGACCGATGATTCCGAGAATTTGGAGCAAATCGGTCTGATGATGGCCGGCATTCAGCCCGGATCACCCTCTTCCTGACACCCGGTCCACTTCCGCTTGACAGCCACACTGCTGGGTAAACGCAGACTGTCGGCAATGGCCGACACGGATTCGAATCAACATTCTAGGAAATATTTATATTGACTTATAGTATCTTGTATGGTTTGTAACTTCTTTTACACCCAACAAAACATCATATAACTTCCTGAAAATAAACAAACTATCGGAGGTCACCGTGACTGGATTGGAAGCGATCTCCCACTACAACGGATGGGTCATGGCCGCCCTGGGCGCGACCATTGTATTTTCGGGACTGGCCGTGCTGTCTCTGGCCGTATCCCTGTTGCCACGGATCATCCGCCTGATCGAGGGGAAACAAACACCAGCGGAACCACCGACTGCGGAGATCGAGCCATCGACAGCCGAACCGGAGCCCGCCTTTAAGGTCCCGTTGAGCTGCCCGGCCGATATCCGGGAAGTGGCTCGGCTGTACGAGCAGATCATTCATGAACTGGGCGAACCGTTCCAACTTGCCGAACTCTATAAGCTGACCCAGATCCACGACCTGCCGCATCCCCATTTGACGATCTATTGTCTGAGACAGGCCGAGTTCCTGGTGTCACAGGGTGAAGGCGAGTTTGTCCTCAACAAAGAAAAACTATCGCGTTAGGGGTTCACCATGGATCTGTTGTTATCGTTTCTGACCAACACCGGTTACTTGATGTTGGCTTTCCGATATGTGCTGATGATCGGCATCGGGATACTGTTTGTTTACCTGGCAACGTCCAAAAACTACGAACCATTGCTTTTGGTACCGATTGGGTTCGGCATCATCGTCGGCAATATACCTTTTTTCAAGGGCTTCGGCATCGGTATTTACGAACCGAACAGCGTGCTTCACTACCTCTACTTCGGAGTGACCACCGGCCTCTACCCGTCCATCGTCTTCCTTGGACTCGGGGCGATGACCGACTTCTCATCCCTACTGGCGTATCCCCGGCTCATGCTTCTGGGGGCTGCCGCCCAAATGGGAATATTCACGACCCTGCTGGGCGCCCTAGCCATGGGCTTCCTGCCAAAAGAGGCCGACTCCATCGGCATCATCGGGGGGGCCGACGGTCCGACATCCATCTTTTTAACAGCTAAGCTGGCACCCCATCTGATAGGACCCATCGCCATCGCCGCCTACTCGTATATGGCACTCATCCCGATCATCCAGCCGCCGATCATGCGGCTGTTGACGTCCAAGCAAGAGCGCGTCATCCATATGCCGGAGCCCCGGGAAGTGGGGCGAAAAGAGTTGCTGTTTTTCCCGGTCATCGGCGTCCTCATTTGTTGTCTTCTGGCCCCCACGGCCATTCCGCTGCTGGGCCCTTTCTTCTTCGGCAATTTCATGAAAGAATGCGGGGTGGTGAACCGGCTGGCCGGAACGGCCAGGACAGCGATCATCGACACCGCGACCATCTTCCTCGGATTCACGGTCGGTGCCAGCACCCAGGCCGATGTCTTTCTAACGGGGCGCTCGGTCGGAATTTTTGCCCTGGGCGCCGTTGCCTTTTCCATTGCCACGGCTTCGGGTGTGATTTTTGCCAAAATCATGAACCTGTTTTTAAAACAGAAGATCAATCCGTTGCTCGGTGCCGCAGGCGTTTCAGCAGTTCCCGGATCGGCCAGGGAGGTCCATGTCTTTGGCCAGAAAGAAGATCCGACCAATTACCTGCTCATGCCGGCCATGGCCTTCAACTCTTCCGGAGTTATCGGATCGGCCACCTGCGCCGGAATCTTATGGAGTTTCATGGTGTAGCCCGTACCGCTTGCCCTTCAGGCCCAAAAGCCTCTGCCGGCGTTCTAACGGCAGGAGCTTTTTTTATACCACCAGATGGGTAGCGGCGATTGCCTCTTGATATTTTAATCAAAATTAAGGAGGATGGCCGCAAACAGCCGGTCGTACCGGCCTATCGAAAGGGGAAGGCGCATGCTGACCAAAGTTCTGATTAAGCGGCGATTTAAAAAGGGAAACGAAAAGGAGATCGTGGCACTGCTTACCGACCTCCGATACAAGGCCATGAAGCAGCCGGGATGCCTGTCCGGGATTACCCTCACGGATCCGGAAAATCCCTACAACATGCTGGTGATCGGTACATGGCAGGATATGGATTCCTGGATCAACTGGAGAAACAATCCCGAACGAAAAAATTTCGAGGCCATGCTCGATATCTATCAGGAAGTTCCCACCGAATATGACGCTTATATCGTGGGCGCCCCGTTTAAAGCGTAACGATAGACCAGGAAAAGGACTCAGCGATGAAAAAATGGCAATGCATGGTGTGCGGTTATCTTCATGAGGGCGAGGAACCCCCCGATGAATGCCCGGTTTGCGGCGCGGACAAAAGCGAATTTGTTGAAATTACAGAAGAAGCTACTGGAGACAGCCCGACTGAGGAAACCGCCCCGGCAGCTGACACCGCCCGTGATGCTGTGCCGGAACCCGCCGCAGCAGCAGCAGAATCAGCCGACACCGCTGGAGATGAACCATCGACACAAAAGGAAACTCCGCCGGACCCATCGCTGACGGCCTCCAAACGGATCACCTATTATGATCGGATCACCGCGTTAATGACCGAGCAGCACGCACACCCGATTTCCACCCATATCCCCAACGGTGTGCTGCCCATATCCGTTATCTTTCTTATCCTTTCGATTCTATTCCATTTTGATCAACTGGGGAGAGCTGCCTTTTTCAACATGGTGGTCGTCTTCCTCGCCACCCCGTTTGTCATTTTTTCAGGCTATAACGACTGGCAGCGACGGCTGGGGAGTCGCATGACCAAAATCATACGGACCAAAATGATCTGTGCCGGAATCATACTGATCCTCTCATTTATCGTGGTGGCCTGGTGGGCCATTGATCCAACGGTGGCCACAGCGGCATCACCCGACCGCTGGCTGTTTCTCTTTCTGAACCTCATCCTGCTGGCGACAGCCATAGTGGCCGGCTACTTCGGCGGAAAATTGGTTTTCGGCTACAACACACCACCGAAACAGTAATTTCCATTGCAGTTGCCCTAAATCCGTTTCCCTAGGGGCGCCAGAACGGAATTCAGGGACATGCGTATCTTAGACGTTCCAGTAGAGACCTTTTCACCGCGACGCTCACCCGCCGTCGTAAATACAATGGCGGAGCAGGCTAAGGACACGGAGAAAAACGGTCTAAATTCAAGGTTTTAATTTAGCGCTTGCCGCGCCAACTTGTCGGTTCGACATGTGGGGTCGAAGCTCAGAGAGGGACGCCCCAAGCCTGAGGCTTCAGCGACGACCGGGGTCTTCGTGGCGGGCAACATCCAATTCAATCGAACGTGTACTCTCTGGGAAAGTCCTTTCCTTTTTGAAAACCACCGCCGACCAGCCTAATTCCGCATCGCGCCACTGATTGATCCAGCCGCGATGGACACAGGAGTTTTCAAGGGAAGCTTCTTCGCTGGGGTGAATTCCCGAAAGCACGATCCTCCCCCCGGGCAAGAGGCAGTGATCCATTTCGGGCAACAGGGTCATGATGGTCGGCAGGCGCAAATTGGCGAGGACCAGCCCGACGCCCCCTCCAATGGGGTCTGGGGCTCCGTCCAGGATATGCGCACAATCCTCAAGACCGTTCAGGGCTAAATTTCGTCGCGCTTCCGATCTGTCACAAGGATCGGTATCCGTGCCACGGCCCCCCAGAAAACCGAGCTTCAGTGCCGCAATCAGCAGAACACCGCTGCCGGTGCCCAAGTCCAAGACCGTTTCGGTCAAGGCTCCTGATTCAGAGGATAGTGATTCCACCACCCACTGGAGCCCCCGGAGCGCCAGCCGGGTCGAGGGGTGATCGCCGACGCCGAAGGCGGCCCCGGTCTGCAGGAACACCGCAATCTGATCTTTTTCCATGTCAGGGGTCGTACCGGAGGGCGCAATCCAGACCCGCGGGGGAACCAGAAAGGGTTGAGTGACGGATGCCTCCAGAAAGGAGGACCCGAATGTGTCTGTATATTGGAGCGTCTTGCTCTCAATCAGACGGCGGACCGCTTGACGGATGTGCCGACGGTCAACGCCAAACCGGCCAGCAATTTTTTTTCAATGTCCGGTAGCGTCAGCCGGTGGATGGATCCGACAATCTCATCGAAAATCATGGATTCCAAATCCGGGGGGATGTCATTCACGACGTTCTTTTTTCAGAAGCTCTTGGTACCAGCAGGAAAATTCATACATGGCAATAAATCTATCGTCGTCATTAATAAGGCCCAGGGCGATTTCGAGCACACCCCGTCCATAGGCGTTGCTGTAGGGTTCTTCCGATCGGCTCTGGAGAAATTCACGAACCAACTGCTGGGTGGTACGCTTTGTGGCATCCCGGCGGATGTCAATGGGATCTTTCGGCTCCTGGAATGGATCCCACTTGTCATACCCCCTTTTTAGTATAGATTTTTGCCGCGGCGGCGACATGCTCTCGAATACGGCTCTTTTCCTCTTTTCGGTTTCTTCTGGCGAGAATTCTTTCATTCTCTTTATCCTTTGGCGAAACGTCCTCATCAGATCCCGGCAGGCCGAGATACGTGGCATCATAATCGGTCAACAGGGCCATGGACACCGGTATCAGCATGTCCGCCATCTGCACATACTTGGAACGAAGATCGGCCACCAATTCCGAAGAGAGTTTGTAAAGGTGCTGGTGTATGGCATCCAGATTGGCCGTCGGATACGACCGCCCCTCCTTAAAATGGGTTAACCCGCACGTATGGCCCTCTCCGTTAATCGAGGTTGGGATCCCGTAGAGGCGGCAGGTAATCGGCCGGAACTCGTATGGGTCACAACTGTCTTGATCGTTTAGCATGGGACAGCGCACCCGCTCAGTGGCAACCATTTTTAAGATGTCGGCTTCTTCGACACCTGTCCCATGGGCCTTGTGGGCCTTGCGCTTGATCCGGTAGGTTTCCCGATCTGCCCGGTTGGCCCGCTCAATGATCAATGCTCGTGAACGGCCCTGGTGTGTTTCATTGAAGCGGTGGTTGATATAAAGCGCCTCAATGAAGGACAAATCGAACAGCGCAAAACAACAATCACAACATCCGCGGGAACAGGTCACGCAATCGGAGAACTCCTGCTGCATGTTGTCAAATACCTGGTCCACCTGCTGAACCAGAGCTTATATCGCTGGAAATAAGGGGTGAAATCAAAATCTATCGCCATTTGCCGTCTCCTTGTTCCGCCGTTCTTCCGTTACAGCGGATGTTTCACGTGAAACATGACTTATTTGCCGATGCAAAATTTGCTGAAAAAATCATCCAGTATATCTTCGGTGGTGGTCTCACCGATGATGCTCCCAGTCGCGTCCAGCGCCTCCCTTAAATGGATTGCCACAAGCTCCATGGGAGCCCTGCCGTCAACAGAGTCGCATCCGCTTACAAGTTCGTCAACCGTTTGTTGAATCGCAACCTGATGCCTCAGGTTCGGAATCAAGGCGTTTGAGGTCTCCAGGGTTTCATTGCCCACCGCGGATTCGGCGATCAGATCTTTTAAGGTATGGATACCCTGGTTGTAAAGGGCTGAGGTTTCTACCCGGGGCATGGATCGAAAACGATTCGGCAGTACGGATTCCCCGTATCCAGATACCAGGTCAATTTTATTTAATACCAAGATGATGGATTTAGCCGAAAGCTTCTCGATGAGCTCGGTCTCCTCCTGGCGGATGGGTTCAGAGGCATCGATGACGAAGAGAACCAACTGGGCATTGTCCATGATTTGCCGGGTCCGCTCCATCCCGATCTGCTCGATGGTGTCAGGAGAATTACGAATTCCGGCGGTATCCGTCAACACCACGGTAATACCCCGAATACTCATCACATCATCAATGGCATCCCGGGTCGTGCCGGGAGTTTCGGTCACAATCACCCGATTCTTCCTGAGCAATCGGTTCATCAGGCTCGATTTGCCGACGTTGGTCCGTCCGATCAGGGCAATCTGTAACCCGTCCCGAAACACATGGCCACCCCGATAATGCCTTAACAAATCCTGGAGCGGGTCGATCACGTTCTCCCGCAGGTGCGCGCTCAGTCGCCGGACATCGATGGTATCCTCCACCTCATCGGGAAAGTCGATACCGGCCTCTATTTCGATGAGGGCATCTTTTATGAGGATGCGCAGCGATTCAATGGTTTCCCCCAGATGCCCCTGAATATGCGTTGTGGCGACTTCCAGTGCCCTTTCCGTTTTGGCGTGGATCACGTCGGCGACCGCTTCGGCCTGGGTTAGATCGATCCGGCCATTCAAAAAGGCTCGCATCGTGAATTCACCCGGTTTGGCCAATCGAGCCCCCTGTCGAAGCACCAGACCCAGAATGGCGTTCAGAACCACGCGTCCGGAGTGCGCCTGGATTTCAACACAATCCTCCCGGGTATACGATCGGGGGGCTCTCATAATCGCCAGCAGCACCTCGTCCAGGATCCGTTGGTTGACCGGATCGGTGATAACGCCCAGGTAAAGTCGATGGGACTCCAGCGAATGAAATGAAAGCTCGGATGGATCATTTGGGGCCTTCGCGTCGCCGCAGGCGTTGCGGGCTGAAAAAATCTGTTCGGCAATGGGCAGGGCGTCGGATCCTGAAATGCGGATGCTTCCGATTCCACCGCTGCCGATAGGAGTCGCTATCGCGGCAATCGTTTCCTGATCCATGGAACGGTTATCCGGACCGTGTTTGGCGCTGCCGTCGCTTTCTGGAATTGCCTTTCTTCGGGAAAATGATGAGCTTTCGATAAAATCCATCTCCCCGGCTTTGCGTCCAGACACCACTGTCATTTTTTAACGTAATGTGGACAATACGCCGATCATGGGCCTTCATTTGCCCAAGGGTAACCGGTTTACCGGTCCGTTTGGATTTTTCGGCAAGCCGTTCTGCCAAATCCCTGAGATTGGCACGACGGTTTTTCATATAGTCTTCTACGTCAATTTGGACGCGAAACCGTACCTCATGCTGTCGATTGACAATTTTATCGACGATGTACTGGATCGCCTCCAGGGTTTGTCCCCACTTTCCAATCAGAATAGCGGAATTCCCCCCGGACACATTGAACAAAATACGCCCCTGGTTCACGTCTGCTTTTATCCGGGTGCCATCGGTGATGTGGTGTATAATCTGCTCCAGCGCCTCTCGTCCCCTGTCCGCCGCCGCTTCCTCTTCTGCCGGATCGATGCTGGTCCGGACGGGTGCCTCGTCCGGTCTGGGACGATCATCGTCACCTTCGGCCGATACGTCATCGGCAGGGGCGTCCGGCGTTGCTTCAGTTGCCTCCGGATCTCCCGATCCGTCTTTCACCACTCTGATTTTGGCCTGTTTTGCCCCAACCAGACCAAAAATTCCGGTAGATCCGTAGGAAATGATGTAATATTGAATTCGTTCCCGGGAGATGTTCAACTCTTCGCATGCTTTTTGGACGGCGCTGTCGACGCTTTTTCCTTCATATTCTAGAAAAGGGGCCATTGAGACCCTCCTGTTTACATGTATTTTCTTTGAGTAAATTGCTGCTGCCCGATGGAAACAATTTGATTGGTCAGCCAGTAGAGCACCAGTCCAGAGGGAAAGTTAATGAAAATGAAGGTGAAAATGATCGGCATGAGCATCATCATCTTCGCCTGGCTGGGGTCGCCGGGTGTTGGCGTCATTTTCTGCTGGATCAGCATACTGGCGCCCATCACCAAAGTTAACACGGGTATCCCATATGGGGGCTCCATGAGGGGAATCGAAACATTAAATCGAAACAGGCGATCCGGAGCTGATAAATCATTGATCCAGCCAAAAAAGGGCGCGTGCCTGAGCTCTATGGCTTCATACAGCATTCTGTATAATGCAATAAATACAGGTATTTGCGCGGCCATCGGAAGGCAGCCTCCCATGGGATTGATCTTGTAGGTCCGATACAGATTCATCATCTCCTGATTCATCCGCTTTTTGTCATTTTTGTACTTTTCACGGCGCTCGGTCATAAGCGGTTGAATCTTTTTCATCTGACTCATCGATTTGTAGCTTTTCGTGCCCAAAGGCCACAACAGGACTTTGGTGATGAGGGTCAGTATAATAATCGCAATGCCGTAATTGGGGATGAATCCGTAAATAAAATTCATGATCCACAGACACGGTTTGGCGATAATATGAAACCAGCCGAGATCGACGACTTTGGCCAGATCGAAGCCCGTGTCATTGAGAACCCCAAGACTTTTCGGACCCAAAAAAAGTTTGTACTCGAAGGCCCGTTGGGTGCCCGGTTTAATGGTGGTTTCTGGGTGGTTAAATCGGGATTTAACTACCTGCGTGCCCTGCTGGGATAGGCGGACACTGGAATCCACCGGTTCCTCGACAATGAATGCCTGTAGAAAATATCGGCTCTGAAGGGCCATCCAGGAAAATTTTCCGGACAAGAGATCCTTTTCTTCAATTTTCTGAATTTTGACCTGCTCCACCCGACCGTCCATCAGGACACTGGGTCCCCTGAAACCGATGGCCCGTTTATCTTCCTCAAACTGTTTTACGAGGCTGACGGTGAGGCTATCGGCAAGGGATGCCCCAGAGCCGTTTTTAATGGTCACGGTAAGCCCGATAAGATAGGATTCCGGTGAAAATCGATAGGCTTTTTCCACTACAAACCCCTGGGGAGAACGCCAGGTGAAGGATACGGTTTCCGGGTTGTCCGTGATCCGTATCGGTTCTTCCATCGCGGGCCCGGAGTAGTACGCTGTTTCCATCCCCGGAATTCCGTTGCGCAACATGCGAGTCTGGACGGTCCCGCCGCCGATTTCGCCGGAAATCAACTGTTTCGGTGGAGAGTCCGGCTCCACGGTCTCCCTATAATGGATGAGTTCAAAACTGCCAAAGACAGCGCCTTTCTCCGAGATGCGTACCCGATAAAAGGGTGTTTCAACATACACCGATCGGGGAGGGCGATCGGTCGAAGGCTTCGCTTCGGCGATGGGCGTTTAAGCCGAGACCTCTTCTGCCGACATCTCGGGTTGATACGGGGTTTCTTTCGCAACCTCCGGCACGACCTCCGGGGCCTGGCCTGTTTCGGTGGTTTGCTCTGTCTGCTTGACCGGCTCTCTTTTTACAAAAAACATTTCGTAGGCAAAAAACACTAGAAATGAAAGCACGATAGCGAGCAAGATGCGAGCCTGTTCCATAGATGTCTCCTAGTTTTCCGATGCCGTTTGGGCGTCGTGTGAGGGGTCGACCGGGGTCGGGGTGTCCCATTTAGAACCGATGGTAAGTTTCGGCGCGAAGACTCTCCGGTTGCGTTGCCGTCGACCGGAAAAGGGAGGATGTGCGGCAAGCTTCAAGGTCAGGGGGTAACAATTAAGGGATTGGATCGTATCCACCGGGATGAAACGGATGGCATCTTAGCACCCGTTTCACCGCCAATCCGGTTCCCTTCACCATGCCATGATGTTCAATGGCTTCCTTGGTATATTCTGAGCAGGTTGGGTAAAACCGGCAGGCAGGTCCCAAAAGAGGAGATATGGCCACCTGGTAGCACCGGATAACAGTGAGGACGGCGCGTGTCGTTGTCCGTTTAATCCGTTTGCGAGCTCGAGATTTCATCGAACAGATCCCCGATGTACCGGTAAGCGTCTTCCGAAGGAAGATTGACCGCCCCTTTTTTGGCGATCAAATTCATGTCCCAAGTTCCCCGCAACCGGGTCCGTTGCTGTCGGAAAAACTCTCGAACCCTTCGCTTGATCCGGTTTCGCTCCACAGCGTTTCCGACCCGGCGGGTCACGGTGATTCCCAATCTGGATCGATCGGATATACCCGGAGCGAAGACGACCACAAAATATCTGTTTTGAACTTTGCGGCCCCTTTTTGCCAGATCTAAATATTCCGATCGCTTCCGTAATCTGTCGGCCTTGGTGAAGGTTGACGTGCTCACATATCCCCGATCCTCAGCAACACGCCACACATCGGGTGCGGCTCGGCCGCACGTGTTCTGGCGTCATCTCCGCCGGGACCCTTTGTTACATCCCATGTGTTACCTGTGAGTCAGCCGATACCATCTGTTGCATTGAGTGTTATACCGCCAGTCGTTTTCTTCCTTTCGCTCTTCGTCGATTGATAATCTTTCGTCCCTGTTTCGTTGACATTCGTTTCAGAAAGCCGTGCTTTCGGGAGCGCTTGCGTCTACTGGGCTGAAATGTGCGTTTCATTGAACCGTATCCTTTACCGCATAGTCATTATGATTCTCATCCAGGGCCATGCCCGAATCGCGGAAAAAGCGCGTGGGCGAAGCAATAAATGTAAAACCTGTCTATGTAAGCATTTGATATTATCCATGTCAAGGATTATAGACGTTGCCACAGACATGGATATGTCCCCATAGCAGCCACCCGCCAGACAGGTTGGCATCGAAGCGGAATTCAGGTCCGCGCTTGTCTTGAAATATCCAGTAGGAACAGTTTCACCCCGAAGCCCCCCCGCCCTGGTAAATACTATGGCGGGGCAGGCGAAGGACACGAGGAACAACCGTCTGAGTTTGTTTTGTTACCTTCGTGGTGCACAAAAACCAAATCCATCGAACCTGTGCGCTTTTAAGCGCCGCATTCCGGCAATCCCCGTAATCCATCGCTATTCGGTGAGCACCTCGAACATGTCAAATTCTTCCAAATGAAACTTCATATTCGGGTACACGACAATCTATTTTCCGATCATCTTTTCTAAAGAAAGAATGGCGTCGCTTTCCTCCCGATGCAACAGTTCCGCGATTTCCGGATTGACCTGGAGGGTCAACCGGACCCCCATCATGTCCTGAGCGTTTCTTAACACTTCACGGTAGATGGTATGGCAGATGGTCTGTTTCGACATCAGATACCCCTCGCCGTCACAATAGAAGCACGGCTCGCAAAGCAGTCGCGACAATGGTTTTCGAACCCGTTTCCGGGTCCTCTGAATCAGTCCCATTTCGGACATGGGCAGCACATGGGTTTTACTCCGGTCTCTCCGAAAGGCATCTTTGAGTGCATTAAAGCCCTTTTCCTGGTTCGATTTCTTTTCCATATCGATAAAGTCAATAATAATAATGCCGCCAATATCCCTCAGCCGGATCTGGTAGGCGATTTCCTTGACGGCTTCCAGGTTGGTCTTCAGAATGGTTTCTTCCAGATTGTGCTTTCCCACATACCGGCCGGTGTTCACATCGATGGCGACCAATGCTTAGGTGTGCTCGATGACGATATAACCACCTGATTTTAACCATACTTTCCGTTTCAGGGCTCTGGAAATATCCCCCTCCAGGTTGAATGCTCCGAATATCGGCTCCCGGCCCTCGTAAAGCGCTACGGAATCCTTCAAGCTGGGCATGAATCCATCCAGAAAGCCCAAGACCGAGTCGTATCCGTCCTTTGAATCAATCACGATTTTCTCGGCTTCATGGGTCATGAGATCACGAACCGCCCGATGGACCACATTTAACTCCTGATGAAGTAACGACGGTGCCGGCGCTGTCTGATATTTCCGCTGGATATTCTCCCACAGATTCCTGAAGAAGGACATTTCGGAGGCGATTTTTTCATCTGAGGTGCCTTCCGCGGCGGTGCGAACAATATACCCGACATGATCGGAACGAAGCGCTTCCATGAGTTCACGAAGCCGCTGCCGCTCGAATTCGTCTTCAATCCGCCGGGATACACCGATATGGTTGGCATTGGGCATCATGACCAAAAACCGTCCAGGCAGTGATATATAGGAGGTCACCCGGGCCCCCTTGGTTCCAATGGGCGACTTTGCCACCTGGACCAGAATTTCCTGGCCGTCGGTCAGCAGCTCCTCTATGGTCACCTCCTCCGGTTCAGGGGGTGTTGTCCCGGTTATTTCCGAGATTTCCTCCGGGTCGTCGCCAAAAAGCGGGGTGCCTGTCCCGGTATTGTCTCTCAAAACATCGTTGACGTGAATGAAGGCCGCCTGCATACCGGGAAGCACCCGTTGCACCCGTCCCTTATACACATTCCCCGTGATATCCGAATTCTTCTCCCAGTCGATGAACAACCTCCGCAATGGTGCCGTCCTCAAGGAGGGCAACCTGGGTTTCCTGGGCCGTCATGTTAATGATGAGCTGTTTATACATCACGTGGGGCATGGGCTGATACCGGTCCTGTTGTCCGGGGCTGTCTGGGCAGCTGGAGGGGCGGCTGTCCTTCCGCCCCGGCCGCTAGCCGCCAAGGGCGATCTTTTTTCGTATCCTGGCCCGTTTGGTGTCCTCCTGGCTCATGTTAAAGACATGCACCAGAATTTCCGCCGGTCGAGGCGTTTTGCCCGGTTCCCGTTTCATTTCGAGATAGAGGGATGCCGGTGACGGGGCTCTGATTTGCTGAACCATATCTTTAAGATCCGTTTTTTGCAACCGGCCCTTACGACTCAATTTTTCTATTAAAAAATGATCGGCCGCCTTAAAGGCAGCCAGCACCTCTTCCTTAAATAACGGTTCCGGATACCTCACGACATAGATATCCGTTCCGGTTCGGTGATCGCTTAGTCGATCCCCGGCGATCCGGACATCGATCAATCGGAGGCCCTCCGGTAGCTGCGCATTAACGCAGTCCGAGACCCTTTGAAGTTCCAATCCCTCGGGAACCCAGATATCGAAGGCCTCTTTCTCGCTTTCCATGCCGATGGGCAGCGGATCGCTAAACGACACTTTCGGTTTTGGGTGAAAACCCTCCGTATACCGAACTCGGATTCCGGATCGCCGAAATGCCCTCAGAAACAGGTTGACCATTTCCAGGTGACCGAAAAAACGGGCGTCATCCAGCTTCGAATAGGTGACCCGAATCCGGATGAAATCTGTTTCCGTTTGCGGTTTCGGAGGATCCGGAGCGCTTTGAAAATCATCATAGACCCTCGGTTGGATGTCTTCAAAATCACACACACCACAGCCCTGACAATCTCCCCACCGGCAGTCCGGGGTGGTCTCCCCGCGGATGGCCCGGTCCCACTCTCCCAAAAGAAATTCTGTCTCAATCCCCATGTCGATATGCGCCCAGGGCAACGGCTCATCTAATGCTCTGTGCCGGGAGTTGAAAAAGTGGGGATCCACGCCACAGTCGTTCAGGGCGGACTCCCACAGATCGAATCGAAAACTATCGGTCCACCCGTCGAATCGGCACCCCAGTTGATACGCAGCGATGAGGACGGGGAGCAGCCGGCGATCCCCCCGAGACCATAACCCTTCGATATGGCTGACCCGGGGATCCTGCCATTTGAGCTGAACCCGTTGATGCCGGAGGCGGTCTTTTAACCATGCCAATCGCTCCCTGGATTCCTCCAGGGATAACTGGGCAGCCCACTGAAAGGGCGTATGGGGTTTGGGAATAAACGTGTTTACACTAACATTGATTTTTCCCCGCCGCTTTTTGGGTGCCGGTATTTTGCGCAGATGACCTACTAGCCGCTCAAAGGCCTCAATATCATCCCGTGTCTCGGTTGGTAATCCGATCATGAAATACAGTTTGATGACCTGCCAGCCGAGATCAAAGGCGTCCCGGACCGTCTGAACGATATCCGCTTCTGAAATATTCTTATTAATCACATTTCTCAGTCGCTGGCTCCCGGCCTCCGGGGCAATGGTAAAACCGGTTTTTCGCACCCGTTTAACCAGCCGCATCAGTTCCGGAGACAATTTGCCGGCCCTGAGCGATGGAAACGAGATCGCCACGCGGTTCGGCTCACATCGTACCATCAGGTCTGCCATCAATGCATTCAGCTGTGTATAATCGCCGGTGCTGAGCGACATCAACGAGAGGTCTTCGTACCCTGTCTGGTGCAGGGCAGCGTCTGCTTGACGGAGGAGCTGTTCCGGCGATCTCTCCCGAACCGGACGGTAGATCATTCCCGCCTGGCAAAACCGGCAACTCCGGCTGCATCCTCTGGAAATTTCGAGTCGAAGCCGGTCGTGAACCGGCCGACCGAAAGGAACGACGGGTCGCTCGGGAAAAGGGGCCGCATCCAAGTCCCCCACCACCGTTTTTCGGATACGGCCGTAGTTCGGCCGCAGCGGATGCAGTGTTTGAAATCCGTGTGTGTCGAAACGGGCCTTAAACAAAGAAGGAATGTAAACCCCCTCAAGGCCGGACCATTCGTCAAGGAGCTGGGTTTTTTCCTTCCCGCCGTTCTCCTTCCAGCGCATCCAACGTTCGGCCACGGAGAGGATAATGTCTTCTCCGTCACCGATCACCATGGCATAGAAAAGTTCCGCAACCGGCTCCGGGTTACAAGTGCAGGGACCCCCCGCAATGATCAAAGGAACATCCAGACCCCTTTGGGAACCGTAAAAGGGAACGCCGGCAAGATCGAGCATGGTCAAAATATTCGTGTAATCCAGCTCATAGAGTAAACTAAAACCGATGAGATCGAATCGGCCGAGGGGATAGCGGGATTCCAGGCTGGTCAGCGGATGACCGGAGGCCCTCAACCGTCTCTCCAGATCCTGGCCGGGGGTATACACCCGCTCGGCAGCGATGTCTGTTCGAGAATTCAGAATGTGATACAGAATCTGTAGTCCAAAATGGGAGGTGCCAACTTCATAAAGATCCGGGAACGCCAGCGCAATCCGAAGCTTGACCCTGTCCAGGTCTTTCTTTATGGTGTTGGACTCAAAGCCGAGGTAACGACTGGGCTTTTCAACAAAGGGAAGCAGATCTTCGATCTTCATGGAGCTCATAGGCTATTCGGCAAACACAATGGCTCAGATTGACAAATTCGGTGTTTCGAGTGTGACCGCGCGTTATGCAAGTGGTCTATCTATGGTAATTGCGTTTCTTCTTTTTGCAAGCAGTGTGGTGGTTGCAGGGGTCACCTACCCTCGGGAGAATCCGGTTGTCCAGGCAGTTCGTAAGGTCAGCCCCGCCGTGGTCAATATCAGCTCCGAATATGAGGTGCGATCCCGTCTCAGTCCGTTTCCCGGCTTTGGAAAGGACTCCATTTTTGAGAATTTCTTTAAAGATTTTTTCGATCCGGGTCACCCGCGTCGCTATAAACGGACCAGCCTCGGATCCGGTGTCATCATTTCCGGTGATCGGGGACTTATCCTAACCAATGCCCACGTGATTTCCAGAAGCAGCGCCATACGGGTGGTCCTTCAGGATGAACGGGAATTCAGCGCGGATATCATCGGCGCGGATCCTGATTCAGACCTGGCGGTCCTGAGAATCCAATCCGAAGACCCGCTGCCGGCCATCGAAATGGGAACGTCAGACGACCTGATGATCGGAGAAACCATCATTGCCATTGGAAATCCGTTTGGGTTTTCCCATACCGTAACCACCGGCGTGATCAGCGCGCTGGACCGATCCATTCGAACCGAGGAACGCACCTACCAGGATTTTATCCAGACCGACGCATCGATCAATCCGGGGAACAGCGGCGGCCCACTTCTTAACATCAATGGCGAATTGATCGGCATCAATACGGCCATATACGCCAAGGCACAAGGCATCGGTTTTGCCATCCCCATCAATCACGCCCGAAGAATCATCAACGATCTGATTTTGTATGGAGAGGTGGTCCTGCCCTGGGTGGGGATCACAGCCCAGGAAATCGATAAACATATTGCCACATACATGTCCCTTGAGACCGGTAAAGGCCTTCTGGTCCGCTCCGTGGAACTCACCAGCCCGGCCCACGTCGCCGGAATAATTACCGGTGATGTGATACTCGCCGTGGGCGAACAGACCATGAATACCCTTGAAGACTATCGGATCGCCATACGCAGTTACAAGGCCGGAGACACGATTGCCATGTCGGTGCTCCGGGATGGGGCGCCCAAAAAGCTCTCGATCCACACCGGTGTCTACCCGGCACAACGGGGCGCCGATCTGGCGTGTCGCCTGTTCGGGGTGCGGGTGAAAAATTGGGATTCAGAGGGCGCGCTGGTGACGAACATCAATCCAGAATCACACCTGGCGCGCATCGGTGCACGGGCCGGAGATGTCATCCGCCAAATCGATGATATCTCGGTGGAATCCATTGAGGATTTTTTCCGCGCCGTCATCAAATATCGGCAAAAATCCACCGTTGTCCTGCTCTTGCAGAGGGGGGACCAAGGGTATTATATTACCGTTCAACTTTCCTAACGGCACAGAGGACAATGAAACGTACAAAAATCGCCACTCTCCTGAGGTCCGAATCTCCCGAGGAACGTGTTCTGATCCAGGGATGGGTCCGGACAAAACGGGATTCCAAGGGGTTCTCCTTTGTCGAAGTGAACGACGGCTCATGCCTGGGAAACATTCAGGTCATTGCCGATTCCAGCTTGAGTAATTACGAGGATATCCGAAAACTTGTGGCGAGGTCTGCCATCGGCGTAAGCGGAACGCTTGTGGCCTCACCCGGGAAAGGGCAGGCCTGGGAGATACAGGCATCCCGGATCGACATCATCGGGGATGCGTCGGAAGCATATCCCCTTCAGAAAAAACGCCATACCGACGAGTTTCTCCGGACCATCGCCCAATTGAGACCCCGCACCAACAAGTACGGCGCCGTATTCCGAATCCGTTCAGAGCTGTCCTATGCGATCCACCGTTTTTTTAAGGAGCACGGATTTCGCTATATCCACACGCCGATTATTACCGGATCGGACTGTGAAGGCGCCGGAGAACTCTTCCGAGTCGCCACCCTGGACGTCAACGATCCGCCCAAAAGAAGCGGCTCTGTGGATTGGGGTTCTGATTTTTTTGGTAAGGAAGCCAATTTGACCGTTTCCGGTCAACTCTCGGCGGAAATGCTGGCCATGGCCCTTGGGGATGTATACACCTTCGGCCCCACGTTTCGGGCGGAGAATTCAAACACCCGTCGGCATGTCGCCGAAGTTTGGATGGTGGAGCCGGAAATGGCCTTCTGTGACTTGGAATGCAACATGGCATTCGCCGAGGAAATGATACAGTATCTCACCGCGTACATCCTTCGAGAATGCCAGGAGGACCTCAGATTATTCGCCCGATTTGTAGACAAAACCCTGATGGATACGTTGACGGTGATCAGCCAATCCGAATATGTCCGCTTGCCCTATGAAGAGGCTGTTGAAATCCTGTCCCACGCGTCGACGTCATTTGATTTTGAAGTCGCCTATGGAAAAGATCTCCAAAGTGAACACGAACGATATCTGACGGAAGTGCATTTCAAAAGACCGGTGATCGTTTTCAACTATCCAAAAACCATAAAACCATTTTACATGCGCTTGAACGACGACGACAAAACCGTGGCGGCAATGGATGTTTTGGTGCCCCGCATCGGAGAGATCATCGGGGGCAGCCAGCGCGAAGAGCGGCTGGAGGTCTTGGAGAAACGGATGGAAGACTGTGATATGAATCGGCAGGACTACTGGTGGTATCTGGATACACGTCGTTTCGGGAGCGTGCCCCACAGTGGTTTTGGGCTTGGATTTGAGCGGATGTTGATGATGCTCACCGGAATTTCAAATATCCGGGATGTGATTCCCTTTCCGCGAACACCGAATTCTATCGAATTTTAAAAATCAGAACTGCCTAAAAATAATATCGTTTCACGATTTTATGAAACACGACGATGTCGCCCTGGTCTGGAAGCAGTTGGGATACACCATATAAAAGAATCTTTTCTTCCACCATTTTAGGCAATTTAGGCATTTTAAATTTTAGGCATTCATCTCATTTAGGCATTTTTTTAGTCACGCAAGCACCTCAGATTCGCCAACTCCTCGGCATACCCGTATAGGTGAAGGCCTTTACTTTCGACGATCATCTCTCCGTCTTTCACATCGATGGCGCCCGCCATGTATTCTTTCAGGTTCTGGATGCCGGCCAGATTCGCCGGCATACCGCCCCACAAATCCCAGGATCTAAAATATACCACAAAGTAAAGGGTGCCGTCCTGGATCCGTGTGTCGATGGACCGAAGACATGGCGGATCGACGAGGCAAACATCGGAAGGATGAGCCACCTGAAGCACCATCTGGTTATTTCGGGAGCCGAATCTGCGATAGGTATCGATGACCCATTCGATCTGATTGATATATAGATGTCCATCCTCTTCGAAAACGATTTCACCGTCCACATCCCGCTTATCGATGATCTCATCGTTGCCCTGACGCCACCAATCGATCTTGTTTCCGCCGATTCGAGCCTTGGTCAATCGTTCGCCATAAGTATAGGACTCCCCGGGGGATTTCTCGCCGGTCATCAGATATTCGATATAGGATCGTTCATACCCGTCACCTCCGTAGATGTAGGCTTCCTCCACAGGATTCGGGATCCCGCATGACGGAGGTATATCCGGCAGCAACGGTTGGGTTCCCGGATACCGCACGTGGCCGGTGAAATAATCGTATTCAAGTCGTGTTTGTCCGGCATAGGACCCTCGATCGATGGTAAATCGACGCCCATTGTCCAGAATGTCATGCACCGCCTGAAACCAAAGATCCGGCAAGTCCAGGGCTTCGATCCGATGTATGTTCATAGAACCCCCTTTTCAATACCGCATCCTAGGTTGTTTTTACCGAGAAGAATTGCCGATGGGACAGGAAAGGTCCGGTGTGTTATCGGTGTTTTCGTTCGTTTTGGAAGACCCTATGAAATAATACCCGGGTGGCCATCCTGGTTGACGATAAGAAACTCGAGGTGGCTTACGGATGCATGCCTGTATGATTGAATGGAGCCGTTCGAACGCTCCCCACTCCCAGTGGATTAAATATCAAGAGTGCTCACTTCAAGAGCGTTGGAATGGATAAACTCCCGCCGAGGCTCCACTTCGTCGCCCATCAGAATGGTAAAGATTTCATCTGCCTCGACCGCATCTTCGACCTTTACCTGCAGAATCGTACGCTTTCCCGGGTTCATGGTGGTTTCCCAGAGTTGATCGGGATTCATTTCCCCCAAACCTTTATATCGCTGAACCGCCAACCCTTTCTTTCCCTCTTCCATCAGAGAACTGAGCAGTTCCCTTTTGTCTTCAATGGATCGGCCTTTGTGCTGGTACCCATTGGTAAGTTCGAAGGGAGGACGATCATACTTGAAAATATTTTTCGCCAATACGGTAAGTTTCTGAAGCTCTGAAGAAAACACCAATCCCCGGCCGATCTTGATGGCCTTTTCCTTCTTCGCAAATCCTTCGTCGGAAGATCTTATTTCGGACGGCAGGACAACCAATTCATAGACATCCCGCTCCTCGTTCCATTTTGGATCATCGACCTCATATCCACAGTCGACGAGATCGCGTTGAATCCGATCCATGAACGCCCGGTTCTGGAGAAAATGACGGTCTTCCAGGCTTACCCGAACCATCGATTCGATGACATCCAGCCCGAGGCCCCACCTTTCCATTTTTGTGACAACACTAAAATATTCCGCCAGATCGCTGAGAAACAGATACAGCCGGTGCCCGGATATCTCCTCGGGAGTGGTCGTGTCCCGGACCATCACACGGCATTTGTCGCAAATCCGTTTCAGGATATGATCGTTGAACTCGGTTTCATCCTTCAGATAAACGGCCCGTTTTCCTTTACCCAGTTTGAGCAGCGGAGGCTGGGCGATGTAGAGGTATCCCCGATCAATCAACTCCGGCATCTGACGGTAGAAGAACGTTAGCAACAGCGTCCGGATATGGGACCCGTCCACATCCGCATCTGTCATGATAATAATCTTATGATACCGAATTTTCTCGATATTATATTCTTCACGACCCACGCCGGTGCCCAATGCCGTGATGATGTTTTTGATTTCGTCGCTTCGAAGAATCTTGTCAAACCGCGCTTTTTCCACATTGAGAATCTTACCCTTTAGGGGCAGAATGGCTTGAAATTTCCGATCCCGTCCCTGTTTGGCGCTCCCCCCTGCAGAATCTCCCTCTACCAGAAACAGCTCTCTTAATTCAGGGTTTGATATCTGGCATTCCGCCAGTTTTCCCGGTAGCGTGGCATCGGTTAACGCTCCTTTGTTTCGGGCCAGGTCCCTGGCCCTCCGTGCCGCATCTCGAGCTCTGGCGGCATCTACGGTTTTTGCAATGATTTTTCTGGCAACGGTCGGCTTTTCTTCAAAAAAGATCGTCAACTGCTCGTTCAGCAATGATTCGACAAGTCCCTTTACCTCACTGTTTCCAAGTTTGGTTTTGGTTTGTCCTTCAAACTGGGGATCCTTGATCCGAACGCTGACAATGGCCGCCAGACCTTCCCGAACGTCGTCGCCGCTAATCTTGACCTTTAAATTTTTCGGCAGATTTCCGTTGGCGGCATACTGGTTTATACTTCGGGTCAATCCGGCCTTGAAACCGACGAGATGAAACCCGCCCTCTGCCGTATTAATGTTGTTTGCAAAAGAGAAAAGTTTTTCCGTGTAGGTGTCGTTGTATTGGATGGCCACACCAATCTGAACGTCCGACCGGGAACCTTCCACGACGATCGGCTTGTGAATGGGAGTGTGCCGTCGATTCAGGTATTTAACAAATTCCTTGATGCCCCCTTTATAGTAAAATTCATCCTTCTCGTCCGATCGCTTGTCATCAAGGGTGATTTTGACCCCTTTATTTAAAAAAGCCAATTCCCGTAGACGCCGGCTGAGAATTTCCCGGCTGAATTCAGTGGTGGTGAAGATTTCCGGATCCGGCAAAAAATGAACCCGTGTTCCCCGCCTGCGAGTGCGGCCGGTTTCCTTCAACTTACTGGTTTTAAACCCTTTTTCATAGTTCTGGGAATAGACTTTTCCGTCGCTGTAGATTTCCACTTCAAGATTCAACGACAACGCATTGACGACGGACACGCCGACACCATGAAGCCCGCCGGATACTTTATAGGAATGATCGTCAAACTTCCCGCCAGCGTGAAGTTTGGTCATGACCACTTCCACAGCCGGCACGTTTTCAGTTTTATGGATACCGACCGGAATTCCCCGTCCGTTATCCTGTACGCTGACACTGTTGTCGGTATATATTTTGACTTGAATCCGATCACAATAACCGGCCATGGCTTCATCGATACTGTTGTCCACCACTTCGTAAACCAGATGATGCAGCCCTTCAATATCCACATTGCCAATATACATGGCCGGCCGTTTCCGAACGGCCTCCAAGCCTTCCAGTATCTTAATGTTATCTTCGTTATATGACATTGGTTTTGCGCTCATATTCTCATCGGCATGATCACACTGAGAAACGTGTCATCGGATGCTCCCTTTATTAAACATGGTTTTTCCTCATCAATGAGGTTCAATTCAACCTTCTCGTTTTCCATGACACTTAAAATATCGATAAAATACCTCGGATTAAACGCCACCTGTAAAGGCTCCCCCTGATAATCGGTGTCCATATCCTCTTTGGATTCTCCCCTGTCCGGGTTGGTGGCTGTGATTTCCAGATTGCCTTTTTGAATTCTGAAAATCACCCCTTTATATGTTTCGGAAGAGAGTATGGACATCCGCTTGAGCATTTCTCGGAAAATCGATCGCTCCAGGATAAGATTGTACCCGCCCTCCCGAATGATAATATCGCCGTATTTGGGAAATTCCCCCTCTAACAGCCGGAGAATGAAATTTTCTTTTGATTTTTTTATGATAAATCTATTTTCCTGGTAGCCTATCTGTACCTCGCCCTCCGTCTTTAAAAATTTACTCACCTCCGTTAAACCTTTCTTGGGAACAATCATACCGCCTTCGGGGATAACATCCGGTGAGCGATCCATGTCTTTATTCACAAGGGACAGCCGGCTACCATCGGTGGACACCATTCGCAATGCATGTTGATCCCCTTGCTGAATCCGTTCCATGAAAATGCCGTTAATATGGGCCCGTTTATCATTGGGAGCACCGGCAATAAATGATGTTTTTTCAATCATCTGTTTAAACACAGCTGACTCAATGGATACAAATGATATATCTTCGATCTGGGGATGATCCGGAAAATCTTCCGGATTCATGCCAACAATGTGATACACGACCTTCTTATTTCCGATTTCAACCCATCGGTTTTCAATTTCATGGATACGCAGTTCATTACTGGGTAATTCACGGACGATTTCATAAAGGGTCTTGGCATTGATCGCAACCGTGCCTTCGGTCTCCACATTGGCCGGATAGACACCTTCGAATCCGGATTCCAGATCCGTTGCAGTCAATGTAATGTGATCCGCACCGGATTTCAGCAATACATTTTCAGTGATTGCAAGATTGGATTTCCGTCCGGTCAATCCTTGAACTTTTGCTAAAACATCCAGAATGTCGTGTTTACTGATCGTCAGTTTCATAAGCTAATCCTATTAGAATTATTTAAGTATAATAAAATAACTTCTACAGATAGCCTGTCAATAGTTTTAAAAAGATAATAAATAATTGAAATTATTTATTTTAATTATAAACTCGATTTCAATAAACCGTCAATATAGCACTCATCATGGGCGAAGGTATCAACAGAGGTTATAATTTGTTAAAAAATAAGGAATTATTGACAAAATATCAATATGTAATGGGTCAAAATCCCTGGGATGTTATCCATTGATGAACATCCGGCAATACCCGTTGGTCCCAGTCTCTGGATATTCTTGTTTTTATGAAGCGGTGAAAAAGGGTATTGATGAAATTAACTGCTTTCTCCACCAAACGCAGCCTCTCATGAATGGCATCGTCCATTCCTTCCATGGAACTGTCCATCCGAATGGTCGGCAAACGGAAGGCCGAGACCGACAGGTTTTCACCCTTGATTGAATACTCCCATGTGTGCTGAGCTGTTTTAAATGAGAGATCCATTTCGGCGACCATGGCGCCTTTTTTAAGAGCGGTTCGAGCTTCTTCCAACCCGGGCGCGTCACCTTTGATGGTCACCGTTTCAAATTGATCTTTTCGGCGGTTTTCCAATACCAGCCGTTTGCCGATCTGGCACGATATCAATTCCGAATCAATTTTCTGAAACGTACTAGGATCGGTTTCCATGGTAAACCACATCCAGGTCAGGAATTCCAAGCCGATGAACTTGTAGCGTTGATATGCAATGGCAATGTCGATCATATTAGGCGATGAATGGTGTTGGAGACAGCTGGGTCAATCGGTCTTTTTGGTCATCGGACAGACCGGCCGTAAGAAATGCGGATGAGTACGGAATCATGGGTATCAGACTGATGTTAAAGGACCTTAAAAAATGGGTTTCCAGAGACTCGCAAGCGGCTTTCAACCGGGACAAAAACCACAGGGAACCCGCTTCGTAATCCCATATCATGTCACATATCGTCGGTGTGGCAGGAATCCGTCGGCTTAAATGAACGGTAACCTCTTCCCGAATATGCCGCTTTTCGTCCCTTGATAGAAACGGCAGCCCTTTGTCTGCCATGCGCCGATCGATTTCCATGGCGCAGTGTTTGTTAACCATGGCCGATGAAATCTTCTTTTTGTCCATTCGCAGGGAGAATATGAAATGTGAACCCATCACAAAGGATCGATCCTTGAAATTCGGACGGAATGGATGATTAAAGGATGTCCAGCCAAAGATTTTTTCGGTGGTGTCGTTATCGATTTCCGAAATGGTATGCTTGGCAAGACCGGTCGCCACCGTTTCAATCACCGGATGTTCGAGTTTTCCATTCACCCGATACTGGGTCAAGGATATGGAGGAGGATAAAATGCCCATACTATTATAAATACAATATATTGTATATGTATGTGAATAATGGTATACATATAGACTTAAAACGAAAATTCAGCAAGGCTTTTTTCCCGTCATGGAATTCCTCGCCGACCTCCACGTTCACTCGAAATTTTCCAGAGCCACCGCCCGAAATCTCGATTTGGAGCATCTGTATATTGCCGCCCAATGGAAAGGGTTGTCGGTCGTCGGGACCGGAGATTTCACCCACCCAGCCTGGTTCGATGAAATTTGTGAAAAACTCCTGCCGGTTGGAAACGGCCTTTTTCTGCTCAAACCGGATATTGCCAAAGCGTGTGATTCCGAAGTGCCACCGGCCTGTCGGCGACCCGTCTGGTTCATTCTGGTGACCGAAATCAGCAATATTTATAAAAAAGATGGAAAAACACGTAAAAATCATAATCTGGTATTTTCTCCGAATATAGACATCGCGGACCGCCTGAGGAAATCCCTTGGATCCATCGGGAATATCGAATCGGACGGCCGTCCGATTCTGGGGCTGGACGCCAGAGATCTTTTGGAGGTCCTATTAACCGTTTCCGAGGACAATTACCTGGTGCCTGCCCATATCTGGACCCCCTGGTTTTCCCTTCTTGGATCCAAATCCGGGTTTGACAGTGTCCGAGCCTGTTTCGGCGATCTGGCCGACCATATTTTTGCTCTGGAAACCGGTCTGTCTTCGGATCCACCCATGAATCGGCGTGTCAGCCAACTGGATCGATATGCGTTGATTTCCAATTCCGACGCCCACTCTCCCATCAAGTTGGGCCGTGAATGCAATCGTTTTCGAGGAGAACCCGGATTTTTTACGATCCGTCGGGCTCTGGAATCAAAAGATCCGGACGCTTTTCTGGGTACGGTGGAATTCTATCCGGAAGAAGGAAAATACCACTACGATGGACATCGCAAATGTCAACACAGACTAACACCGGACGAAACCCGTTCGTTTTCCGGGATATGTCCGAAATGCGGAAAGCCGCTGACCTTGGGGGAACTCCATCGAGCGGAGGAACTGGCGGATCGCCCGGGCAAGGATCCAGTTAACGGAGACCCCCGTTTATAAGTCTCATTCCGTTGCTGGATATCCTCTCTGAATTGCTGTCCGTAGGACCGGGATCCAAAAAAGTATTAGGTCATTATCATGCGCTTTTGAATCGATTGGGAAGCGAGCACGATGTTCTCTGGAACATCGATCCCGATACCCTGAATCGATCCGGAGTTCCGCTGCTGGGGGAAGCCGTCTCGCGAATGAGGCATGGTAATATTGTGATTTCTCCCGGAGATGACGGTGAGTTCGGTAAAGTCCGCATGTTTAAAGCAGGTGAAAAGGAGCGCCTTTTAGGTCAACACCGTCTGTTTGCGTCCGCCGAACCCATCGTGCAGAAAACGTCGGCCCCCGCCGGAAACACCCTGAAACCATCTTCCGACTCGGGACAAGACACACGCTCCGGAGCATCAAAGCCGTCCGTCGATGACGTTCCGGTGTTAAACACATCTCAACAACAGGCGGTGGAATCCTCCCGGCAGCATATCCTGATCATCGCAGGGCCCGGCACCGGAAAGACCCGGACACTCACCCATCGAATCGGTTATCTGATTGAAGAAAAGGGAATTGCGGCAAATACGGTACTTGCCGTGACCTTTACGACAAAGGCCGCCCATGAGATGCGAGAGCGATTGGATCAACTTCTGAAACCTGTCTCCGGAGTACCTTTCATTGGAACATTTCACGCCCTATGTTACCGTATTCTTTCGGAAGTTTTAAATAAACCGATTCACATCATCGATGAAACCGATCGGATGGAATTGCTGTCAGACGCCGTGTCGGACGTTGGCATGACCGGCTATTCCAAAAAAGATCTAATGAATTGGATTGTCTCGGCGAAACAGGGGCTCAGATCGGTCAATGAAGATCCGCCTAACCTTGTCGGCCCCGCGGATCACGCCGCATTGGTCGGGCTTTATCGCCGATATCAAGAGTTACTGGATATTCATGGTGTTTTGGATTTTGAGGATCTGATCTTCAAAACAATCATGCTGTTCTACACGGATCGGGTTTGCCGAAGCCGTTACCGGCAGCAATTTCGGCACCTGTTTGTCGATGAATACCAGGACTTGAACTTTGCCCAGTACAGATTGATGAAATCGATTTACGAAAAACGCGCGCAGGGTCGGAGCATTTGCGCCATCGGAGACCCGAATCAGTCCATCTACGGTTTTCGGGGTTCGGATACCGTTTACTTCGAAAATTTTCAGGAAGATTTTCCGGAAGCAGAAGTCCTTCGGCTCGAGAAAAACTACCGGTCCACAGAAACCATCTTGACGGCATCCCATCAAATTGTTCAGCATATATCCCGGAATGAATCCACATCACGGGTGACCTCGGGAATTCAAGGGGCCCCGACCATCAGAGTTATCAAAGCCCCATCTGAAACCGCAGAGGCCGTCGCCGTGGGTAAAATCATCGAACGCATGGTCGGCGGAACCGGTTTTCATGCCATTGATTTTGATGTCGTGGACGGTACGGCCGACAGCGAATTTGGTTTTTCGGATTTTGCTGTGTTGTTCCGGACCAGACGCCAGACCGTTGTCTTTGAAGATGTTTTTTCAAATGCGGGTATCCCGTTCCAAACCGCCCAGAAATCTTCGATGCTGAAACGGCGTGAACACCGACAGATGCTTTCGTGTCTTAAACTGATCCACGGGTTCGGAACGTATGCTGATCTAATCCGCCTGGGTCAAGTTATGGAAACGGATATTTCTGAAGCCGCGATCCGTTCGTTTCGATCTTGGGGTCTGTCCCAGAGAACGTTATCGATGCGCTTGCGTCGTCCGGCCATTTGGCCGACGGAGACCCGGTTTCGACGGAATTGGGATCTGTGATATCTCGACAAATAAAGCGGTGGCGGGATAAACTGGATCGATTGCCGGTGGATGAACAGATGGCTCGACTTTTGGGATGCACGAAAATCACTACAGAAAAGCCGGTCGACGAATTCATCTCGGAATTTGTGGCACATGTCGGGCCGGATGACTCCGACCAAGGGACCGGCTTTCTGTCCGGTTTGGCAATGCAGACCGATACGGATATGGTAAACCGGAAAGCCGAGAAAGTGTCCCTGCTGAGCATGCACGCGGCAAAGGGTCTGGAGTTTCCGGTTGTGTTTATTTCGGGCTGTGAGACGGGACTGATTCCCTATGCACCGGTCGGCCGACAGAGCAAAGACCCTGACGAGGAGCGAAGACTGTTTTATGTTGCGATGACACGGGCACAATCCCATCTGCTGTTGACCTGGGCCGACCGGCGGCATCTCTACGGTCGGATGACCGATCAAGAACCATCCCCCTTCGTGAAAGACATTGATGTGCATCTGAGACAGGCATTCGAATCCACAAAAACCAAACACCAGAAACAGAAACCGTCTCAACTCGGGCTGTTTGTCTAATGGAGGGGTTGCATGATAAAACAGTTTGAAACCGATCCGTCTATGGAACAGGAAAAGATGGCCAATGGTCTCGATCTGCATTTAATGGATGCATCGAGAAAACTCATCGGTGATAGATGGCTGGTACGATTCATGGCACGCGTCCAGGTGCCGGTGTCAGCCGAAATTCTACCCAAAGAGCAACTGACCGAATCCGTTAAGGACATGAAGAACACATTGGGTGATTCCGTAACATACGAATACGTCAGCGAGCGGAATTTTATCGATGTGGATGAAAAAGAAAAGATATTCCGCGAAGAGAAGGCATCATTCATGGAGAAGGTGTATCCTTATCTGAATCGCAATGATTTCCCGGTCCGGTTTGTACTGTCTCAATACCGGAAAAAGACGGAAAAGAGAGCGTGACGGCTCAGAAACAGACTCAGATAAACCCCTTGTTCTGGGTCATTGCCGGCGTTCTTGTCTTGTCGGCGCCGATACCGGTTCAAGCGGATATCTACAAGTACATCGATGAAAACGGTGTGCTTCATTTTACAAATGTTCCCACCGAATCCGGTTACCGTCTCTATATTCGTGAACGTCCGTCCAAAAGACTTCGCAAGCGCTCTACCAATCGATACGACCGTCTGATTCAACAGGCCGCGGACCGATATGGTCTGTCTTTTCCTCTGTTAAAAGCATTGATCAAGGTGGAGTCGGATTTCAATCCAAAGGCGGTATCCAAAGCCGGCGCCCTCGGGTTGATGCAGATCATGCCGGCAAATCTCAGGGAATTTCGTGTCGAAAACCCCTTTGATCCATGGGAAAATATTCGCGGAGGCGCGTGGTATTTGAATCAACTCATAGATCGCTTTGAAGGGCGGGTTCCCCTGGCTCTGGCGGCATACAACGCGGGGCCGAATCTGGTTGCGCGGCACCAGGAAATTCCACCGATCAAAGAAACCCAGCGGTATGTGGAAAAGGCCATGAAGTACTACTATGTGTATAAGAAGTAAATACTTCCGCCCTTGTCTTCTTTTTATTTATCCCACCTTTTCGAAGAAGTAATTTCCATCCTGATTTTCATTATACATGTTCCTTAGTCATTGGATTCGGTATCGGAATCGGTATCGACTTCGAAGATAAATGTCCTGTCTCGATTCCGATACCGATCGCGATTCCGACGCCGAGCATCATGGGTGTGCATTCTCTGACGACAGTTTCATGTTCTCAGAAGCCTGTATGCTCTATTCGGAACAGTTTATGGCCACCGAAAATACGCAGCCAGAAAAACTCCATTACTCCGGAAGTTTCTCAAGAACGAGGCATGTCCTTGACGGGAGGTACCCACTGAGTTGGTGAGTGCGGGTGTCCGATACGGGAAGCGATACATGAAGGGCTCCCTGATGGAGCCGACCATGTCCGCCATATTTGATGGCGTCGCTGTTGAACAAGCTCCGGTAGGTTCCCGGCGACACCCCAAAGCGGTAATCCACATAGGATTCGGAGGGGTGGAAATTAAACAGAAAGACCAGACCGGCACGTTGAAAGATAATAATGTTGTCCCAGTCGTGCTCGTGGAGCAGTCGGATATCCGGATGTTCCAGTAACCGGAATCGACTGGCCAGGGCCAACATGTCCCGGTCGAACGCGCCGAGGAGGCCGTATTTCAAATCCGGCTGATCCACCAGGCTCCATTGCCGCCGGGCGTACCGATACGACCAATTGTTACCCGGCCGCGGAAAATCGATCCATTCCGGGTGGCCGAACTCGTTCCCCATGAAGTTCAAGTATCCATTTGCCGCCGTGGCCAACGTGATAAGTCGGATCATTTTGTGAAGGGCCATCCCGCGGTCCACGTTGAGATGGTTGTCCTCCCGGCGCATGTGTTCGTAAAGATCGGCACCAATGAGCCGGAAAATCAAGGTCTGGTCACCGACCAGCGCCTGATCGTGGGATTCGGCATAGCTGATCGTGCGTTCGTCACTACGTCGGTTGGTCAGTTCGTACCACAGATGACCCATCGACCAGTCCTCATCCCGGGTGTCTTTCGTGAGTCTGATCCAGAAATCCGGTACGCCCATGGCGAATCGGTAATCAAATCCATACCCACCGTCTTCCAGCGGCAGCGCCAGACCGGGCATGCCGCTGACGTCTTCGGCAATTGTCATGGCGTCCGGCCGCAACTGGTGAATCATTCGATTGGCCATAGATAAATAGATCAGGGCGTCGTCATCCACGGACGCGTCGAAATAGTCATCGTAAGATGTAAACGCTTTGCCCAGACCATGGTGAAGGTACAACATGCTGGTGACGCCGTCGAACCGGAATCCGTCGAAGTGAAACTCTTCCAGCCAGTACCGGCAGTTGGAGAGTAGGAAATGCAATACTTGAGGTTTTCCATAATCGAAACAGCGAGAGTCCCAGGCATCGTGTCGGCCCCGATCTCCTTTGTGGAAGTACTGGAAGAGCGTTCCGTCGAATCGGCTCAACCCTTCCACTTCATTGGAAACCGCGTGGGAATGGATGATATCCATCACCACTCGAAGGCCGGCGCCATGGGCCGTATCGACCAGCCGCTTGAGATCCTCCGGGGTACCGAATCGGGATGACGATGCAAAAAAACTGGATACCTGGTAGCCGAAACTGCCGTAATAGGGATGCTCCTGGACGGCCATCAATTGAATCGTATTATAACCGCTCTCGGCGATCCGGGGAAGCACCCGCTCGGTAAAATCACGGTAGCTGCCAACCCCCTCGGCCTCCTGGGCCATCCCTACATGGGCCTCATAGATCAGGGGGGGCGAGGCCGGTGCTCGAAAGTCGGGATGTCGCCACCGGTAGGCTTGGGGCGGTTGCCATACCTGAGCGTTGAATATACCGGTTTGCGAATCCTGGACGACCCGACGGGTCCATGCGGGAATGCGGTCGCCGGCCCCCCCGTTCCAGTGGATGCGGAGGCGGTAGAGCATTCCGTGGGACAATCGATTTTCGGGCAAACGAATCTCCCAATCTCCCTCTTCTGTAATCCGTTTCAGGGCAAACTCCGTCCGCTCTTGCCACCCGGAAAAATCTCCCACTATAAAAATTTTCTCCGCGTGGGGCGCCCATTCCCGAAATATCCACTCCGATTGTTGGAGGTGCATCCCGAAGTATTCATGCCCGGAGGCGAATTCGGCAAGAGACATCTTTCCGCCGGTCAGCATCTGCTCCCGGGCGTCGATCGTCCGCAGCCGTCGCTGAAGGATCTCCTCATAAGGCGCCAGGCAGGGGTCCCCCAGGAGCAGTCTTTTCATTCGGTGTTCAATCATAACAGGACGGTATCGTGAAGCTACACGATTAACGGTCTTTTCAGCATTTTTTCATATAAATCAATATGCTGGCGGGCATTTACGTCGTGATTGAAGGTGGCGGCAGCTTCGGTCATGACACGCTTGATCTGGCGATGTCGCAGGTTTTCCGGTTGGCTGTAAAACATCATGGCCTGATCCATGGCCCACATCAGGCCGGAAGGATCAAACGTTTTGAATACAAATCCGTTTCAGGTGTTGTTTGAAGCGTCCAGGTGATGAATGGTGTCGTGAAGGCCCCCGGTGTCATGAACCACCGGTAGGGCGCCATAGATGCAGGCGATCATCTGGGGCAGCCCACAGGGTTCGAACAGTGAGGGCATCAGGAGAAAATCGGATGCCCCATATCCCCGATGTTCCTGTTCCACATTGAAATCACAAATCGCGACCCGGTCCTGAAACCCATGGAATTGAACGATGTTTCGGAACACCGGTTGGTACTCTCCGTCTGCCACAAACACCACCTGCAGGTTCTGATCCCAATATTTGGATATGACATCATACAGAATGGTCGAAAGCAGCTGACATCCTTTCTGGACCGGATCGAGGCGGGAAGGCCAAAAGAAGACCGGTGCCTGATCGTCCCGTATCAGGCCCAGCCGTTCCTGGAAGGCAACCTTGTTCTGCCGCTTGGCAGCGGCGTGGTCTTCGGGTCCGTATGGCTTGAACAAATGTGGATCATTGGTGGGATCAAAGGCCGGATCCGGTGCGTTTAGAATTCCGGAAGCGACATCGGCGTACCATTTGTTGGACAGCTCCTGGCGGAGATTGTCATTGATAAACGCGTGTCTCCCCTCGACGATCTCTTTGAGGAAGGTTGGGCTGACGGTGTTGACAAAATTGGCGGCGAACACACCGCTGACCAGGAAATCAACCGGTATGGATTCCCTGGCGATTTCATATTCGGATGCCCAGTTTTCATAATACATGTGGTCCCAGAAATATGCCGCGTCGATGCCGCGGTCTTCGATTTCCGCCAGAGTGGCTTTAACGGTGTGGATGTTATGGATGGTAAAGAGGCACGGAATTTCCATTCGGCGGGACATGGCCGGAATCAGGCCGGTCATCCAGTCGTTGCAATGGATCAGGTCGGGGCGAACCCGGGGAATAATGTTGTTGATCACTTCCCGTTGAAACGCCAGGGCAAGTTTCATGTTTTCCCCGCCATAGGGGGAATAGACCCGATTGATGTAATAAAATGCCCGGTCCTCCGCCAGGTGTAGTCTGTCGTCGGGCATGACGGTTCGGATCATCCGCTGCTCTTTCCTGAGAAGCGGCGCCAGGCGGTCGCTGAAAATGGCCCGATAATCGGGAAGTGCCACATGGACATCGGCACCCTGCTCAAACAACGCTTGAATGAGCGCGGCGGAGACATCCGCCAGACCCCCGGCCTTGGCGGTCAGGTAATTGGAGAAACTTCCCATCCGGTCCGGCAGATAGGTGACCTCGGGGGTGACAATCAGGACCCTTGGGTTATGGGGCTGGACGGCCATCATATGGGTTCTTTCGATTTCTAATTGGAGGGTCTACGAATACCGGGTCAGGCCCAGGATAACAGCTTGGGTGTAAACCGGAGGCGGTCATCCCCGCGGGGAGTCACCCGGGCCGTAAATCCGTAACGACCGGCTTCCCTGCAGCGGATGGTGCTCGAATAAAGGTATTCGCCGTTTCCGTTTTCTTTGGCGACCTGCATGGGTTCCGTCAGGCTCGTTTCCAGTACATCCACGGATTTGAGCAGACCATAATATAACTCGACATCCACCTCCTCGGGGTGGAGCTCTCCAAGGAAGACGTTGGCGGTCACCTCAAACGAGTCGCCGACCCGAAACAGACCGCGTTTTGCCCGGATCGGCGTTTCCAGTCGAATATCACTCCAAAACTTCTGTAATCGCTTGAACTGGTCGGCAATATTGCCTGCTTCGGTGGCGTTTTCAGAGACCAGTTCGTCGTGGCGCCGGGCGGCTGGAAAGTAATACCGGTTCTGATACTCCGAGACCATTCGGAGACTGCAGAAATCTTGCATGGCCATTTTCATGGACGCTTTCATCATCCGAACCCAGCGGCCGGGGGAATCCCCGTTTTTTCGTTCGTAAAAGCGAGGAATCACGTCGTTTTCAAGGGTATTATAAAGGGCTTGGCTCTCGACGGCATCCTGGTATGCGGTGTCGGAATATTCTTCGCCGTGCCCGATGACCCACCCGCGATCTTCGCTGTATCCTTCACACCACCAGCCATCCAGAATGCTTAAATTGAGAACCCCGTTGGCGGCGGCTTTCATGCCGGAGGTACCACAGGCCTCAAACGGCCGGCGAGGGGTATTCATCCAGACATCGGCACCCTGTACCAGCATTCGAGCCAGGTGCATGTCGTAGTCCTCGACAAAGATAAATCGATCCCGGAAACCCGATTTTTTGGCAAACTGAATCAGATTCTGGATCAACTGCTTGCCTTCGTTGTCTTTGGGATGGGCTTTCCCGGCAAAGATGAACTGAACCGGATGTTTCTCATTTGTCAGGATGGCTTCCAGCCGTTCAGGGTCCTGAAGGATGAGATTGGCGCGCTTATAGGTGGCAAATCGTCGGGCGAAGCCGATGGTGAGCGCTTCCGGATTCAAAGCGGATTCGGCCTGTTCCATGACCGACCGCGGTGCGTTGCGTCGCCTATACTGTCTGGCCATCCTTTCCCGACAGGATCGGATCAGGCGGGAGCGATTGATTTCGTGGGCACGCCATAGGTCGTCATCATAGATGTCGTCGATCCGTGACACATTTTCGGCTTTCCGTGAGGCCATGTACCATTCGGGACCCAGAAAAAACTCGAAGAGTCGGGCAAACTCGTCTGAAATAAACGTCGATACGTGAATGCCGTTGGTGATATAGGATATCGGCACCTCTTCCTCCGGTCGCTTGGGCCAGACGTGGGCCCACATCTTGCGGGCCACTTTTCCATGGAGCTGGCTGACACCGTTGCAGTAGCCGGCCATTCTCAGTCCTAAGATGAACATGGAAAAGGGGGCGTCCGGGGAAGCACCGTCCGGTTGGCCCCAGGCAAGAATCTCTTCAACCGATGTTCCGAGACGGGCGGTAAAGGGTGCGAACACCGGTTTAACGATACTGGGGTGAAATTCGTCATGACCGGCGGCCACCGGGGTATGGGTTGTGAAAATGGTAGAACGGGGCACGATTTCCATGGCTGTTGCCAGGGGAAGCTGAAGGGATTCCATGGTCTGGGCCAGGCGTTCGATACTGGAGAACGCAGAATGCCCCTCGTTCATGTGAACCACCTTTGGAAACAGGCCCACCTTGGATAGCGCCCTCGCCCCGCCGATTCCCAACAGCACCTCCTGAGAAAGGCGAAGTCGCTGGTCAGCGGCATATAGCCGGGCCGTTACCTCCCGGATCTGGGGAGGGTTGTCGTGGAGATTGGCATCCAGCAGATACAGGGGGATCCGTCCCACGTGGATCTTCCAGACATCGGCATGGATCGTTCCCTCCGGGCCATCGACCGTGATCCGCAAATCATTGCCGTCGCGATCTTCCGCCCGTTCCACGGGCAAGTGGTAAAGATTGGTCTGAGGATATGCCTCCTGTTGCCAGCCATTGGCATCTAGAAATTGCCGAAAATACCCGTCCCGGTAAAGCAGTCCCACACCGGCAAGGGGCAGATTCAAGTTCGAAGCGCTTTTTAAATGATCACCGGCAAGCACCCCGAGGCCGCCGGCAAATAACGGCAGTCTCTCATGGATGCCGAACTCCATGGAAAAGTAAGCGATGACTTCATGATCCTCAAAATCGCCCGAAGGCCGGTCCATGGGTGCCAGAATCCGTTCTTCGTAAAGGGAGTTCACGCGTTCCAGGTGGGACAGAAGGCTCTTGTCTTCGGCAAGACGTTCCAGTCGTTCTTGGGGTAGCCGGGTCAGAAATACCAACGGATTCCGCTTCGATTCCGCCCAGACCCGCGGATCGATGCGGCGAAACAAATCTTTGGCGTCCGGCGCCCACGACCACCACATGTTGAGTGCCAGCGCTTCAAGAAACTCCAGCGGTTTGGGGATATTTGGAAATACCTGAAAGGACTGCAATTCGCTCATATATCAATACCCTCCCGGTAATGTTCAAAAAGAGTTCCGATGCACCTTCAGCACCCTAATACCCTTAACCGGCTTTTTCAAGGCAGGGCCAATTGTTTATACACCCGCAGCAGTTCGCTGGCCCCCCAGGCCTGGGCGTCGCACCCTATTTGATCATGGGGCGCATCCCCATCCAGTATTTCCGGAACGTGACCGATGCAGCCGGATCGAATCAAGCGTGTCATGGACATCAGATAGGCCATGGCCGTCCGTTTGCCTTGATCACCATATACCATTGCCCATGCTTCACAGAATGTCGGAAATATCCAGGTCCAGGCGGTTCCGTTATGATAAGCGGGTTTTCGTTGGGTATCCTCATCACCGGCGTAGCGGCCTTGATACGGATGGCCGGGATTGATCAATGGCTTCCCGTTGTACAAAACGTTCAGGGGGTAAGCGACCGGGCGGTCGGCAAGGCTCCGAATGGCCCCCGGCACCAGGAGAGACATACAGGCAGTTAACATCTGTTGGCATATGTCTGCGTTTTGGATGGCCTCCAGGGTAATCGCAAATAGCTGATTGGGCCGAAGTGCATCATCCGCTACCGCTTCTTGAGCCGTCTGCCCGGGTGAGGCATGTAGACAGTCCGCTAAATAGCCCTCGGCCTCTCTGTAATACCGCTCCAGCACACGGCGACGAACCCGGGATGCCAGATCCTGCCATGGGATCCCGGGGGCTGAATCGGGAATCACGTCTTACAGCAGGCGCAAGCTGCGATACCATAACGCTTGAATTTCCACGGGGTATCCCTGCCGGGGTGAGCCGGCCGGATGGTTGGTGTCCATCCAGGTAAAATGGGACGGGCTGAAAATGAGTCCCGACTCGGCGTCCATCCGGACGCCGTTGGGTGCCCCCGTGATCAGGCCGTGACCGATGGAGATCAATACATCTGAGAGACGGCGATGTCCACAAGCCATGTCCAGGAGGGAATGATCCTTCTCGGCAGCCATGAGTTCGCCACAGACCACCATAAACCAGAGTGGGGCGTCGGACGTATTCCGGTTTCCGGTGTCCGCACCGCGGATCATGTTGGGCAGGGTCCCGCGGTCCTCCATGGTTCCGAATTGCGCCAGAATGTCCCGTGCTTCGGAGAAACGCCCGTCGGCCACAAGGCCCCGGAGTACAATGAGCGTGTCTCGTCCCCAATCCAAAAACCACGGATACCCGGCAATGATGGTGCGGTGGTTGTCACGCTTGACGACGTAATGATCCAGGATGTCGGAAAGGGCGCTTTCCAGAGACATGTCAGCGGGTGTCGCAAACACCTCGTTGGCCTCTTGAATCAGACCGGTCGGATCGAAGGGTTCCGGGCCGATCTGGGTTTCAGCCGAGGCGGTCAGCTCGAGATGGTCATTGCCCCGGACGGATGCCGTCAGGTATCCGGGACTGAATAAATCCGACTCCGGATCAAGCCCCCGTTCAAGTTCCATGGGTCGGTGAACCATATACAGCCATTCCGGCTCATGAACAAATTGGCCTTTGGAGATGCGCAACGTGAAGGTTCGATCTTGAGACGGTGTGAAATCAAAACCATCGGGCAGGGCCCTGATGGCCGCGGGCCAGGCTGTTTCCGGTCCGAGATAGGCTTTGCTGGTGTCGTGAAACGAGCGATCTTCGATGTCCGGTCGGAGTATGATTTGTACCGGATGAATATCCGGTAGAGTACCGGTCTCCCCGTCGGCTGACGCCCGATATGCAACCAGGCGGACGGCGTTTCGTCCGGCCACCATTTCAAGGGCGAAGACAATGACCGTGTGCTGCCCCTGTCCGGTCGGCACCCGAAATCTCCAGAAGAAGCGGGAGCCCCCGGTTTCGCCGAAAGCGTCCAGGCAATCGTCGGAAATTTCCTGGGAGTAGCCTTGGTAGACCACCCATGCCCGGCATCGGGCCAGGAACGTCCAGCGGTCCACCGGGATGTCCGGCGTAAGATTCGCGGCCAGAAGCGCATCATAACGGCTTCTTAGATTTCCCCAGGATACCGGCGCCCGCATCATGCCCCCCCGCCCGTTGGTTCCCAGCGCCATCAGGGGGCTCCGAAGCAGTTCGGACCGGTGGAAGATCCGTGTTAGGCGAACGGCATCAACCCTTGAAAGCAATAACGCCGGTGCCTGGGCGCGGCGGCAGCCATCCGGTTCATAGATCATTAAATTGAGACCGATGGTGATCGGTGTCTTGGGAGCAGAAAGGGGGGAGAGCAGGGCAACATAGTCCCCTCCAGAGGACGGCAGACTGTCTTCGCTGGCCAGGCATTGATCCTGATGGACCAGCCTGGCTCGGAATGGTACGGCCCCCTTGACCAGAACAAAATGATCCGGCGGAATCATGACCTTCCGACTCACGTCGTTGGGCCACTGCCACACCACGACCCGGGACTCTTCGCTACGGGGATTCATTCGGCGGCAAAATTCCACCGGATCTTCAAAAAAGACGGCCGCATCTTCCTGGACATGAGTATCATTTGAGAGGCCGACATCTTTGCGATAGGTGGTCCATACATCCAGTACCTTTGCAGCAAGGCGCTGTTCCGAAACCCGTTCAGGTAGGCGAAGATCGGTATGCTCAGCAGACTCGATTTCCGCAAGATCCTCTATCCGGGACGTCAGGCACAGCACTTTTCCGGGAGGTAACCGCAGCGAGCAGCGATCCGGCGACGTCTGTAACGATATGTCGGATCCCGACAGCAGGTTCTTAACGACGCTTCCGGACAATTCGGCGTTGGCCGGGTCCCATTGAGCAAGCTGTTCTCCTCGGTCATCCAGATTGACGATGACCAGCAGTCCTCGCTGGGTCGGGCGGTGATACCGACGGACCACGATGCAGTTCCCACCACCCTCTTGGATCATGTCGATGTCGGATCGGTCAAAAAAAGCAGGGTGCACTTTCAGCAGGGTGGTCAACCGCCGGATCGTTGCCACCTGGTTGGGTTCGGCCCCCCAGTTCAGTGACGTCGCGTCGTGTACCTGGATTTTTTCGGTGGCCAGCCATTCCACGCCGTTTGCGAATCCGAATCCCCCGGTTACCGAGCACAGGGCACACAACGCCGTTCTCATCCGGGCGTATGTTTCAGAGCGTTCGGCCAGCCGGTTGTTGTCGTGGGTTTCCGCAAAGTGGAAGGTCAGTCCGTCCTTACGGGAAATGTCGAGTGGTTCCGGAAGATAATGCTCCACCTGGTGGCGATCGTAATTTTGGAACAGCTCAGAGTAGGCCCAGTTGAAATTGGCCCGGTTCAGCAGGTTTCGCGTTACCGAAATCTTTCCCCCCAGGCCTTCGAGAAGGAAAATGGTGTCCGGGTATTCGTGCCGGGTTCGGGCAATAATGTAATGCCACGCTGTTTCGGGAATCATGTATCCGGCGTCACATCGGAAACCATCCACCCCCCGGCGGCACCAAACCAAGAAGACCTCTGCCATGAACTGCCATAAGCCGCGGTGTCGATAATCGAGTTTGGTCAAGTCTTCCCAACGTACACCCCACGCACCGGGGTTTTCAATGGTCCCATCGGGTTCCCGCACCAGCCACTCCGGATGGGTTTCATGAAGGCGTGCCGCCCATCCGGTGTGATTGATGGCAATGTCCAGAATCACGTATGCACCCCGCTTATGGATTTCATCCACCAGCTCGAGGAATTGTTCCAGAGGGGTTGATTTCGGGTCGAATTCTGCCAGCGCAGGATCAATGCCCATAAAGCTCAAGGATGCATACGGGCTCCCGAAGCGCCCCATTCGGGCGTAGGTGGTGGGCGTTGGATTGATCGGCAGCAATTGGATAAAGCGACAACCGAGATGCCCGATGATAAAGTCGAGTTCCCGGATCAAATCTCGAAACGTTCCAGACGGAGGAATGACCGTATAGCCGTCGCGATCCAGGGCGTTGATCACTTGCTCTTCGGCTTCGGGAAGATCCTTCCGGGCGCGTTTGTTGGGGCCGAATTGGCGGACGAAGGCATTGTACAGCGTGTTGGCAGCGCAGGTGTGGGCCGGTTCGACATTGATGGTGACATTCTTGCCCGGAGGCCAGATCGGTCGATCGACCCCTTCTGGGTAAAAGAGGCATTTGGCTTCAAAATGGCCGACTTCGGTGAGTGCCACGGTCACCTCGAAGCAGCGGTCATCGATACGCTTCATGGGAACGTCATACCAGGCCCGCCCCAACCGTTCTTCATCGGTGACCACCCAGCGAAGTATTTCCTCCCGGCTTTCCCGTGCGTGACCAATCGTGGTGCGCAGGCAGGCATCTCCCGCCAGGGGATGGTCCAGACAAAGCCGAAACGACTGGACATCACCCCGAAATCTCAGTAGTCGACTCCCCGGATCCGGGTACTGGCGAATGTTGGTGGTTTGCGACATGGGTTTACCGGTTTATGGCAGCAGACCCGCGCTGTTGAGCCATAGGGCGGGGCAGTGTCCGGGAAGCGCGCCCAGACCCCGGACAGATTAAATTTATGATGGCACTTATCTTGAACACCAATCGAGTAAATTTTCACCACGAAGACCACGCAGGGAACAAGATCAAATAGCACGGTATGTCTTCGTGTCTTTCCAGAACTTCGTGGTGCCACAACCCATCATTCAGCGGACCGGAGCATTTTGGATAACGTGATGAATTATTGTCGCAAGTTAGGTTGTGAATGCTGCATGTCCAGGGGAAGACCGTGTGGCGTAGCACAGGCCCGCGTTCATCTACAGGGAAAGCTCTCCTTCGATGATGGTGTTATCGGGAATCGCTTTTTGGAATGGATCGGAATTGGTAATGGTTACGCTGCCCTTCAAGTTGACCCCTTTGCCAAACGCCACATCGCCGTAAACGGTCAGGGACTCGCAATCCACCAGAGAGGGCATGCCGAAGGAAAATCGTTCATCGAATTGATCGATTTTTCCATAATAGGTGGCGTCCAGACGAATCTTGATCCGGTCGGTCCGTCTCGCCGGATTAAGTACCAGCCGGGAGTCATCGGTCAGGGTCACGTAGTCGGATCTTACGGCAAGTAAATCATTGCATTTCTTAACCGGTATCAGGCGATCTTTGCGGACCCGCACTGCCGTCGCCCCCGGGAAAAGGGAAATGGCCGCACCCATGGCGGTCTCGACCTGGTATACCGCCGGGCTCGTGTGGTCTCTGGGATCGAGGGTCTTGGGGTTCAGGATCATGGGCAGGTGAATCACGGATCGGGTTTCCAGGAGTTGTTTTAAAAACGTCAGGTTGATCCAGATATTATTCGTGTTGAAAAAGCGGTAGACTGTGATGTCGCCGAACGCCTTCAGTTCGTTTTCGGGACATTGCGCCACCTCACGGAGTACCAGGCGTCCATCCCGGAATCGAGCAATATGCCCGCCCTTGGTGTCCGAAGGAGTCCGCTCCGCCACCTCCATTAAAAATGGCAATTGTTTCTCGGCGAAGTATCCCAGAATGGCCGGGTCCAGCGTCGCCCCCAGGTTGTCCGAGTTTGAGATGAAGGCGTACCGAACACCGGCATCCAGAAAACGTTGCAATATGCCCGAGGTATAGAGCGCCGTGTAAATATCGCCGTGTCCCGGTGGATTCCATTCTTTGCCGGGATCGTTGGGCCATGACGCCGGGGCGAAGCTGTCTTGCAATATTTTAGGAAAGCGGTTCTGTACGAAGATATCCGGCATTGTGGAAGGCCGGACCTGGGACAGGGCCGCAAGGGTGTCATCCTGGGTGCTGAAACTGTTCATCAAAGACAAACGGACGCCCATGCGCTCTGCCTGAGCCACGATGATTTCCAGGAACGATTTCCCGTCTTTGATGTCCAGCAGCGATTTAGCGGTGGTGAGGCCCATGCTGGTACCCAAACCGCCATTGAGCTTGATCATCACCGTCTTTGGTTTTACCCGGAGCCCGGCCTCTGCATATCGTTCCAAATAACCGGCATCTTCCAGTTCATCGCCGGCGACCGGTTCGATGTCGGTATCCGATAACAGGCCTGTTTCGCCGGACACGACCTGCTCGTAGTAATACCCGAATGTGTCGATTACCGGGTCCGGCAGATCTGCCGACCGCATTTTTTCTATAAATTCATGAAGATGTTTCGAGTTGTCCGTCATTTTCGGTGTCTGTGTTGTTGTCTGCTTACACCGGTACTGGATACCGGCTGAAGCCTATCCCCGCGTAGGCTGGGCACGGCATGGGGGAGAAACCACCGTGTCCCCCGAGAGTCGTACCTTTCTTCCCTGCCGCGTCTCGCGGCAGGTTACGATTAACATCGCTTTGCGATGTTAATCGATCGGAACGATCCAGCCCATGGAGTCCTCTGATTTTCCGTACTGGATATCCATTATGGCGCTGAATAGCTTCTGGGCCACCGGGCCAACATTCCCATCGCCCACCGTAATGACCCGGTCATCGTACCGGAGTTCTCCCACCGGCGAAATGACGGCAGCGGTACCGGAACCGAAAATTTCCTGAAGGGCTCCGGACTGGTGCGCGTCAAATACTTCATGAATGGAAATTTTCCGCTGGGAGACCTTCATTCCCCAGCTTTTTGCCAAAGCAATCACGGAATCCCGTGTAATTCCCGGCAGGATGCTGCCGCTGAGTTCCGGGGTGACCACCTCGTCATTGATGACGAAAAAGATGTTCATGGACCCGACTTCTTCAATGTATTGCTGCTCGATGCCGTCCAGCCACAGCACTTGGGTGTAACCATCCTGATGTGCCTTTTCACCGGCCAACAGGCTGGCGGCATAGTTCCCGGGAGTTTTGGCTTCGCCAACCCCTCCGCGAACGGCCCGGACATGGTCCTTGCTGACCATGATTTTCACCGGATTGAATCCTTCCGGATAGTAAGCGCCCACCGGAGACAAGATTACAAAGTACCGATAGGTGTGGGATGCTCGAACCCCTAAAAACGGGTCTGTGGCGATAAGGGTTGGCCGTATGTAGAGGGATGTCTCGGTCGCGCGGGGCACCCAGTCTTTCTCCAGGCGAAGCAGCTGCTTCAGGGAATCCAGGGCCACTTCGACATCCAGTTCCGGCATACACAACAAACGGCAGGAGCGATTCAGGCGTCTGAAATTGTCCATGGGCCGGAACAGCTGAATACTACCGGAATCGGTTCGATACGCTTTCAGCCCCTCGAATGATCCCTGCCCATAGTGGAGAAACATTGTAGAGGGATCCAGAGACAGTGGTGCGTATGGCTCGATCCGGGCATCGTGCCACCCCTGTTCCGGGGTGTAATCCATATTGAACATATGGTCCGTGAAAATGTTGCCGAACCCGAGCTGGGTGTCATCCGGTTTGGGTTTCAGTTGCTCCGCCGTTGTGATGGAAATGTCCATGTTTACCTCCAGTTCAAATTTCTATCGCTCTGCGCCTCTGGACCTGATGGATCGAGTCATCGGGGAAACTGCCAGAGCATCATGCCGGTTTCCGGGTCGTAATTTCGGTCAAGTGGCGAACCCTTTAGTTCCGTGAGTTCATATTCGCAGGCGATCAACCGTGTGTCGGAAAACACCCGCCCGCCGAAACACCGACCGTCCTGATCGGAAAATACGCCCTGGGCCAAGACAAACGGGTTTCCCGACTTTAATGAAATATTTCCGGTACATACTGCGATTTGATGTGTTGCTTCGGCTGTACGGGTCACATACACGTGCTGGGACGGATCGTATACACCCCAGGTGTCCGACGATACTGCTCCCTGGATGGTAAAAATTCCCAGGTCTATGGCGTGTCGGGTGCATACCGATTCCATTTCGGTGACCAGGTCTCCGCCTGCCGGGAGTCGGCCCAGAAACACGCGCCCGCTTTTGACTTCTGCAAACAAGCCCGTCATCGCTAACGTCTGTTTTAATGGAGTGTTTATAACGTGGTCGAAGTCAACGCCTATCGCTATCGCACGATCGCTTCATGACACGGAATTCTCCAACTATACATGTGTTTTTTAACGGAAGTCAACAATTAGCCAGCATGGAATGGTCACCGGGATCTACCCGCTATTGATGAGAGTTAGAGTCCCTTCGATGGTTTGTGATGTTGTCAGGGGGACGCCGATGATGGGACGTTGACATTAATGATTTCCTCGGCTATGTGACACCTCTGTTCCGTCGCCTTCGACCGGGTCGCCGCCATCGTTGTGCAGGGTAAAGCGTTTATCCGGCTACTTTAACGTCGGTTGAAATTTTGCGTTTTGAGCGACACCGTCGCGTTTCATAACATCGTGTCACGATTTTATTTAGGAAGGAAATCGGATCCATGGAAAAAACCGGTGGCATGGCCAACATTTCGCCTGAAAAACTGAGCCTCGACAGCAAATTTAAATTCCGGTGTCATAAGGATGTGTCGTGTTTTACCACGTGTTGCAGAGGCATCAATATTCTTCTGACCCCCTATGACATTATCCGTTTGAAAACACGGCTGGGCCTGTCGTCTGAGGAATTCCTTGGGATTTATACCGAGGTGCAGCTTCTGGAAAAAACGGACCTGCCGGTGGTGTCTCTCAAATTGGCCGACGACGAGCCGGAATCCTGCCCATTTGTCCGTGAGGATGGATGCCTCGTGTATGAGGACCGCCCGACGACCTGTCGATACTATCCGGTGGGTGTCGCCTCCCTGATGCACCGGGAAGGCGCCGACGACCAAGGTTTTTACTTTTTCGTCAACGAGCCCCACTGCCGGGGGTTTGAAGAGGACCATGAGTGGACGATCAATGAGTGGCGAAAGGATCAGGGGGTGGATGTCCATGACGACATCAATGCCGAGTGGACCGATCTGGTGGTCCGCAAGCGGTCCTTTCCGCCCAACATCAAACTGACTGAAAAAGCCAAGCAGCTCTTCTTCATGGTCAGCTATAATATCGATAAATTTCGGGAGTTCGTGTTCGAAAGCACCTTTCTCCAGCGATTTGATGTGGATCGCGAGACCCTCGAACAAATGAAGACCGACGATGTGGCGTTGCTCAACTTCGGGGTGAACTGGCTGAAAGAGGTTCTGTTCAAACAGGAAGACGAGGTGCGCGACAAGGTCTAATCGGATATTTCATGCACCCTTCGGGCGCTCCCAGAGACGCCCATTGGCGGCGTTATCAAAGGCTTGCAGTACATATTCAGTACGGCTTCACCCTTGAATGCCTTGCCAATGAACACCTCGGGGGCGTGAAATGTCCGATTACACCGGCGAATTTGATGAAAAAGACAAAGAGGGATACCGGACTTGATGCCGGTCTCCCTCTTTTTGATTTTATGGGTACGTCGTTTAGTAGGAATCGTAGGCGAGTCCTTCCCAGCTGGCGGGATCTTCCAACCGTTTTTCAATGTCTACACCAAAGAACTCGGCGACCGGGGCCAGAATATCCGGGTTGTTCGTCTGAACTTTCCGGCCGACGGCCAGGACCTTTTCCAGCCCGTTTTTCGACATCTTCCCCAAAGGTTGACGGCAGCCACCGGCCGGCATGCCCAAAACTGCCATCAATGTTTTAATGCCAAGGGGATTTCGGGCCCGACATCCAACGGGACCAAACGGCGTCTCTTCTGTCGAGTTGACGGTAACCAGGCTGAACAGCGGTTCAATGTCGACCAGAATCTTCTCCGCAGCAGCGGTTTCTCCCGCCGCCAGCAGGCGAACCATTTCGCTGACGACTTTTGGTGCCACATTGGAGGCTACCGAAATAACACCGGAAGCCTGGATCGCCGAGTCTGTCATCATCTCAAATGTCATTCCGTCATCGCCGGACATGATCGTAAAATCCGGACCGCAGCACGCCCGGGTCTGTTTCATGTTTTCAATATTGGCGGTCGCCTCTTTGACGGTATTGACATTGGTAAATTCCCGGTTGAGCAGCGCCAGATCCTCGGGCAACAACTGGCACCCCGTTCGTCCGGGGATGACGTAGGGGATCACTTCCACCGATGGAAAGGCGGCTGCCACCGGGGCCACGTATTCCCGGCGAATCTCCAAAGAGCTGGGCCCGTTGTAATAAGGATCCACCAACAGCACCGCCTCGGCACCGACCGCCACAGCATGTTCCGTCGCCGCAAGGCATTCCCGGGTGTTATTGCTTCCGGTGCCGGCAATGCAGACGCACCTCCCCTTAGCCTTTTTGGCCACCGCCTCCACCACCTGGTTGTGTTCTTCCCAGGAGAGGGTCGGGCTTTCGCCGGTGGTTCCAACGGCAAGAATTCCAGTGATGCCATTTGCGATCTGGAATTCCGCCAACTTCTCGAGACCCTCGTTATCAATGCCGCCGTTTTGGAACGGTGAAACTAGAGCCGTATAGCATCCTGTTTTCATGGGGCCTCCTTTTTCAGGCTAATTGAGATGACGTTGTCTCGTCCATCTGTGGCACATCTAACCCGGACATTGCACCAAAACTCGGGCTAGGCACAGGGGTAAGCCATATCCTGAAACCAAGTCAAGCGAAAAGAAGGATGCGTCACTCAGGACTGCCGGTTTGCTTTTCAAAATGGGGGCCGGCATGGATTTGAACACCGCCTCTACCCGGATTTTATCCGAGACAGATCGGGAAACTGTGATTATGTTCACCGGGCAGAAGACCCAAGCCGATGCCCGAAACCCCTTGACAAAGGCTTCGACACTCTTTAGTACCGTCGGATTGATTTGGTTACATGGTGTGTCGATGGAGAGGAGTCGTTATGTCAATTGCAGAAAATGTCCACGAATTTATCAAACAGCAACGCCGGGCCATTACCCAGAATCCGGAGTGCGGGAATTCCCATTACAACCTGGCGATTGGTCTTCTGGGTTTGAAACAATATGAGGAAGCCGAAAGGGAACTCCTGGCGGCGATTGAAAACAGTCCGACAATGGCCGAAGCCTATGTGCAGCTCGGGGGGATCTGCCTCCAGCGCGGCGATCTGGATGGCTGTCTGAGCTGGAACAAAAAAGCGGTGCGCGTCCGTGCCGGGTTTTCCGAGGGCTGGGGTAATATCGGGTTTGTCCACATGCAGCAGGGAAACCTGGAAGAGGCGATCTATGCACTGGAGAAGGCGACCCGCTGGAACCCCAAATTCGTCCAAGCCCTGACCACCCTGGCGAATGCCTACCTGGCCAACGGGGAAGTAGAAGAGTCGATCAAAACCAATATCAAGGTACTGGATCTGGAACCCGAGTTTGCCGTGGCCCACAACAATTTGGCGGTGGCGTACCTTGAAAACGGACAGCATGCTGAAGCGGACCGGCACTGTAAAAAGGCTCTGGAGCTGGGATATGATGTCCCGCCGGAGCAGCAGGACGAAATCCGCAAAAATCTGGGTTGAATTTAATCGCCACCCCGGTTTCAATTTTCCTAATTTTCGGAACCATCGGGTCGGGACCTTCCGGAATGTCGTGTCATCATGGCTGAAAAGGTAGCGTTTGAGTATTTTTTAGCCGACAGGGACCATCCGGTTCACCCCGACCTGCCGATCTGGACCAAGCCTCTGCCCTCGAGCCGGAACTCGAAACCTCCATCCGACGGTCCTACCTACGGCGACTACTTTTCTGCCGTCCGCTGCTTCCTGGAAGAAGATGGATTCAGAATGCTGTCTGCAGCTGTCTGCGATTTGCTTCCCCACCCGGCGGGAACTCCGGACTTCCAGACCATAAACATATTTCTTGAAAAACACGGCGAGTACTACCACCCCGCGCAGGTGGCTCTCTCCCTGGCCGATACGGTTTGTCTTTTTGTATTGAATGTGGCCGTCGACACCCCCGGTATGGATCTGGTGCTCCGGGAGCACGACCTGCTGGAGATGCTTTACCGTCGCTTCCATAAGCCGTATCTTCCAAAGGTGTTTGGAGCCGGCATCGTCCCGATTTCCGGCGAAAGGAACGCCGGGATGTTTCTTGGGGAGTGGTTCGATGGGTTCTGCGAGTTTCATGTCACCCAGATGGAGCCCCATCAGCAAATCGCACTTTGGGTGCCCAGCACAGAACCGTCTATTCTGAGCGAACCGCAACGGCGCTACATTTATCGAAACGTTGCCTCCATCCTGACATCCTTTTACGATATCGAAACCTTTGCCCAAATATCTCCCTGGAACCACGCTGCCGGCGATTTTATCTTCCGGCCCGGTGACCCCGGCATGGCGCTGCGCCTGGTGACCGTAAGGGGATATGCCCCGGTTCTCCCGGAAAAGAGCGATGATCTCGCGGAAATACTCCAGGCGATGCTCGTATTCTGTGTGCATTTGTCGATCCGAACCCGGCTGGACCGGCTGGACGGTACCGGCGAGGTTGTCTGGGCGGATGGTGTGGCCTTGACAGAGACCGTGGCCGGGATTTTCCAGGGACTGAGAGAAATGGAAACGCCGGAGGTATTTCCCGGCCCGGTGGCGGAGGTGTTCTGCGCCTATGCCGGCAGTCTCTCAAAGGACGATCTGATGGATTGGGCCGAAGCTGTTCTCGCGGCCTATCCAAAAACAGCCGAAGAAACCGGCGTCCTTCGCCGCCACCTGTCGGAGCATGTTCATCAGCTCGAAGAAGCGTTTCAGCGCCTCTGAAAAAGCGGCTGCCTTATTATATAGATAGCACAAGATAGGGGAGTCAGACGGATGGATACCGCTATATGGTGTGGATATCTCCCCTCTCGGATCGGTGTGCGCACCTAACCTCTCGAAACCCTAGCTTTTTTATTGACAAGAAAATGGATTGATTCTATAGAGTTTCCTTTGAATGATCTCTGCTCCAAGGAGTTTAATAGGACCTGAAAAGGCCTTTTATCATAAGAAATACAGTGATTTGAGAGGAGGTGACCTGGACGTTACGCAGGGGGAGAGCCCCCCCCTTTGACACGGACGAGGATGGTAATTTTTTAAACAGAATGGAGGTAAAGCGATGGCAAAACATGAAACTCCTATGTTGGATCAGCTCGAATCCGGCCCGTGGCCGAGTTTCGTGTCCGATCTGAAGGAGCAGGCCGAACGGCGGGCCAAGAACGAAGAAGGAATCAACTATCAGATTCCCACGGATGTTTGTGAGGATATTCTTGGCGTGCTGGAATTGTCCTTCAAGCATGGCCGGACCCACTGGAAGCACGGCGGCATCGTCGGTGTTTTCGGTTACGGCGGCGGCGTCATCGGCCGGTACTGCGACCAACCGGAAATGTTTCCGGGAGTTGCCCATTTCCACACCATGCGAGTGGCCCAGCCCGGAGGCAAATTCTACAAAGCCGATTTTCACAGAGACCTGATGAAACTGTGGGATTTCCGCGGCTCCGGTGTTACCAACATGCACGGCTCCACCGGCGACATCATCTTCCTCGGGACGACAACGCCCCAGCTGGAAGAGATCTTTTTTGAACTGACCCACAACCTGAATCAGGACCTGGGCGGTTCCGGCTCCAACCTGAGAACCCCTGCCGACTGTATCGGCGAGGCCCGGTGCGAATGGTCCTGCTACGACACCCAGACCCTCTGTTACGATATGACCCAGGAATACCAGGACGAACTGCATCGTCCGGCGTTCCCCTACAAGTTTAAATTCAAGTTCGATGGCTGCCCCAACTGCTGCGTGGCTTCCATTGCCCGGGCCGACATTGCCTTCATCGGTACCTGGAAAGACGATATCAAGATCGACCAGGAAGCCGTCCAGGCCTACATCGGCGGCGAATTTGCGCCCAACGGCAACGCCCATGCAGACCGCGACTGGGGCCCGTTCGACATCGACAAGGAAGTCATTGACCTTTGCCCGACCAACTGTATGTGGATGGAAGACGGCAAGCTGAAGATCGAGACCAAGGAATGCACCCGCTGCATGCACTGCATCAACGTGATGCCGAGAGCGCTGCGGATCGGTGACGACCGCGGCCTGTCCATGCTGGTCGGCGCCAAGGCCCCCATTCTTGATGGTGCCCAGATGGGATCCCTCCTGGTTCCCTTCGTGAAGGTCGAAGAGCCTTACGACGAGATCAAGGAAGTGATCGAAAACATGTGGGATTGGTGGATGGAAGAAGGCAAGAACCGTGAGCGGATCGGTGAGCTCATGAAACGCCAGGGCTTCCAGAAGCTTCTCAAGGTGACCGGTATCACGCCGGATGCCCGTCATGTCCAGGAACCCCGTACCAACCCGTACATCTTCTGGAACGAAGACGAGGTCGAGGGCGGATGGGATCGTGACGTTGACGCATTCAGAAAAGACCATCAGAGATAGGAGGGGAACTAGCCATGGCATTTATTTCATCCGGATACAATCCCGACGAACCGATGAAAGATCGGATTTCCGACATCGGTCCGCGGAAATATGATGAGTTTTATCCGCCGGTCATTGCCAAGAACAAGGGCAAATGGCTGTATCATGAAATCATTAAACCCGGCGTCCTGGTTCACGTGGCCGAATCCGGTGACGAAGTGTACACGGTCCGCGTGGGCGGCGCCCGCCTGATGAGCACCGGTCTCGTCATGGAAATCTGCGACATTGCCGACAAGCATTGCGACGGCTACGTCCGCTGGACCACCCGAAACAACATCGAATTCATGGTCGACAGCAAGGACAAGGTCGACCCCCTCATACAGGATCTGGAAAGCCGCAAGTTTTCCGGCGGCTCCTTCAAGTTCCCGGTCGGGGGCACTGGCGCCGGGATCACGAACATTGTCCACACCCAGGGATGGATCCACTGCCACACCCCGGCTACCGACGCGTCGGGCCCGGTCAAGGCCACCATGGATGTGCTGTACGATGACTTTTCGAAAATGCGGCTTCCGGCCCAGCTGCGCGTCTCTTTGGCCTGCTGCCTGAATATGTGCGGCGCGGTGCACTGCTCCGACATCGCCATTCTCGGATATCACCGGAAACCGCCCATGCTGGACCATGAGTACCTGGACAAGATGTGCGAAATTCCGCTGGCCATCGCCTCCTGCCCCACCGCCGCCATCCGGCCGGCCAAAGTGGAGTTCAAGGGCGAGAAGGTCAACAGTGTGGCCGTCAAGAACGAACGCTGCATGTTCTGCGGAAACTGCTACACCATGTGCCCGGCCATGCCCCTCGCCGATAAAGAGGGCGACGGTATTGTCATCATGGTCGGCGGCAAGGTGTCCAACCGGATTTCCCCGCCGATGTTCTCCAGGGTCGTTGTGGCTTTTCTGCCGAACAACGCCCCACGTTGGACGGAAACCACCGACTGCATCAAGAATATCGTCGAAGCCTACGCCAAGGGCGCCAACAAGTACGAGCGCGTGGGCGACTGGGCCGAGCGGATCGGTTGGGAGCGGTTCTTTGAGGCATGCGAGCTCGAGTTCACCCATCATTTAATCGATGACTTCCGTGATCCGGCGTATTTGACCTGGCGCCAGACCACGCAGTTTAAATTCTAAACAGCCAATCGTCAGGGGGCACGATAGGTGCCCCCCGACATTCTGACGGAAAGGTCCAAGATGGATTACGAAACAGCAAAAGAGCTGGTCGTTGCCGGTCTGACGAAAAAGCAAAAGACCAAATCAAAATTCTACTTCAACGACCTTGCCAAGCTGATCGGTGAAAAGCCGAGAGCGGCCAAAAAATACGTGAACCAGATGGTTCAAGAGGGTGTGCTCGAGTATTGGTCCTCCGGCAGCACCTCTCTGTATGGCTTGCCGGGCACTGGGAAGCAAGCATTTGCAGAGCACGAAGACTAAACCGTTTGTAACCGTTTTTTCTACTGGCGCCAATGCTGCGGGAATACCCTGTGCCGCCCCGGCTCGTGATATCCGGGCTGCGCGGCGGATCCGGAAAAACTATTCTGTCTGTCGGGATTATCGCGGCGTGGCAAAAACAGGGGAAAAACGTTACCCCCTTCAAAAAAGGTCCGGACTATATCGATGCGGGCTGGCTTGACCTTGCGGCAGGCCGGCCCTGCTATAATCTGGATACCTTTCTTGTATCCTCGACGCGCATTATTGATCATTTTCTGTCCAGTGCGGCGGCCGGCAACATGGCCGTTATCGAAGGCAATCGGGGCCTTTATGACAGCATCGATCCCGAAGGGAGTACCAGCACGGCGGAACTGGCCAAGCTGCTGAAAGTGCCGGTGATCCTGAGCGTGGACGCGACCAAGATAACGCGAACAATGGCCGCGGTGGTGGCCGGATGCGAACAGTTCGATCCGGAGGTGCACATCCGGGGGGTCGTGCTCAACCGGGTGGCCGGAACCCGACACGAGAGCATCTTAAAGCGAAGCATTGACGCACACTGCGGTATACCGGTGGTCGGGGCCGTTCCAAAGCTGAAGGCGGAAGATTTCCCCGAGCGGCACATGGGCCTCGTACCCACGCCGGAGCACGACTGGGCGAAAGACTCCGTGGATGCCGCAGCCGAGATGGCGACCAAATACCTAGACCTGACCACCCTGGCGTCCATTGCCTCGGAGGCAGCGTTAACCCTCGAACTGCCGGCAGCGCCCGTGACACCGCAACCCGAAGAGGCCTTGGGCGGGGCCGCTGGGCGGCCTCGAATCGGGATTATCCGCGATTCGGCGTTTCAATTTTACTATCCGGAAAATATCGATGCCTTGACCGCGGCCGGCGCCGATATCGTCTTTTTCAGTCCCCTGGAGCAGGCGTCTGTTCCACCGGTGGACGCCATTTACATCGGGGGCGGTTTTCCCGAGACCCATGCCGCCACCCTGGCAGACAATGTTCAATTCCGGCGGGAGTTGAAACAGTTGGCCGAAAAAGGCTTGCCCATGTATGCGGAATGCGGTGGACTGATGTATCTGGGAGAAGAGCTGGTCCTGGATGAAGGGCGATTTCCCATGGCCGGCGTGCTTCCCATTGTCTACGGATTTTCAAAGCGCCCCCAGGGCCATGGGTACACTATTTTCGATGTGGATCAACCAAACCCCTTCTATGAGGTGGGCACCCGGCTCATGGGGCATGAATTCCATTATTCCAAAGTGATGGAATTCCGGGGCAAGGATCAGGACATGGCCTTTGCCATGGAGCGGGGCAACGGCCTGATGAATGGTCGTGACGGCGCGATGGTCCACAACGTACTGGCTACCTATTCCCATATCCATGCGCTGGGTACACCCCAGTGGGCGGAAGGGATCGTCAGGCAGGCAGCGCAGTACCGTCAGCGGAGCCGTCAGTGAATCCAGGGGCAAGGGCTCAAGGGTGAAAAGCATCGGTGTCGGGTTCGGAATCGGTATCGACGTTGAAGACGGCCAACCTGTTTCGATTCCGATTCCGATAGCGATCCCGACCCTGAACAGGCACCTTTCCGAAGGCACACTCTGGGTCCTGGGTCCGGATGTTTCACTGCACGATGTGAAAATTCGCCGCCTTCCTCACGACGGCACCGGAACCTATTTTTGACAACGGCTATAAAAGGTGAGCATCCTGCCGTCATTATAAAAAAAGCGGATCCGATGTTCTCGGATCCGCTTTTTTTATCAACCTGTTCTGGCGACTAGGGTTTGACGTGGCACTTGGTGCAGGTCGTCGGTGCCGCCTTAGTATTATTCTTTTTGTTGAACTTCTTGTGACAGGCCTTGCAGTTGTAGTGAAATGCCTCGGCGTGATACTCGAGACGCTGTTTTTTGGTCAGTTTAGGTGTGCCTTTACCCTTCGGCCGTTCGCCCGGCTTCTTGTGGCACTCGATGCACTTTTGGACGTAGTCGCCCTCTTTCAGGTCCAGGGGTTTCCCATGGTCGTCATGATGGCAGTCGCCACATTTAGCCCCGTATTCCTCGACATGTTTTTTATGGCTTAATATGGACACCTTGTCCTTGTATTTGCCGGTATCCAGAATCGGCTTGAAGATAATCGTATCGGCAACCGTCGTACCGGCTACCACTGCGGCTGCAGCAAATAATACAGCGACCAATGCTACCCCGAGCGTCAGCGAAATAGACCGTTTTCTCATAAATGCCATTCACCTCCTTTTGCTGTTGATTCCTCGTTCAAGACCCAAAAAAGGTCCCAAAAAGCCTATCAAGGTCTGTTCAGGCTGTCAATCAGAACGGGCACTGACAGCGGATGTCGCTGTAAGAATTACCTTTTTTCGTAAAACCGACAATTATAGACTGGATATTGCATGAATTCTGTTCAGCCTGTTTACCGTTATCGAGGGGTACACACTGTGTGTTTACGGAATAGCCCAATAAATATGGTAACACCTTGATATCCTTTATTTTGAGCAATCTGCTGAATAGAATTCATGCCATGTTCGGGCTAGGCCGCTTCCTCCTCGGTCTCGGTGTCGATCGGCTTGCGGGCGAAAATCCGGGCTCCGATTATGCTGATTTCATACAGCAGCATCAGTGGAAACGCCATCATCACCTGGGTGACCACATCCGGAGGCGTCAATATCGCGGCCCCGATAAAAAACAGAAGCAGCGCGTATTTGCGATTTTTTCTGAGAAAATCGACCGATACCAATCCCAGTTTGGCCAGAAAGGTGACCACCAGGGGAAGTTCGAACACCAGGCCGAACGCCAGGAGCAGTTTGGATGAAAATGACAGATATTCTTTCATGGCGGGCAGCGGTCGGATCCATTCAGTGGCAAACCCGAGGAAGAATTTAAATCCCCAGGGAAAGACGATAAAATATCCGAACAGGGCACCGCCTAAGAAGAAGAGGGTCGACAGAAACACAATGGGCAGAAGTAATCGGCGCTCTTTGGTGTAGAGGCCGGGAGCGACAAACATCCAGAACTGATACAGGATGATCGGGGACGCCACAAGGATAGCGGCTAGAAACGATACTTTCAGATAGGTGAAAAAGGCTTCCGGAAGCCCGGTGAACACCAGTTTGTCACCAGGTTCCATCACCTGGATCAGTGGGTTCATCAGAACTTCGAATAGCCGCTCTTTAAATAGGTATGCCGGCACAAATGCAATGGCCACGGAATAAATGCAGATGAGCAGCCGCTTTCGGAGCTCTTCCAGGTGGCCGGTGAACGGCAGTTTTTCATCCTCTTGCATTTGGATCGTGTTCCTTTTGATCTACAGGAGGGGAATCTTCGGTGGTATCGGTGTCGGACCGTTCCGTTTCCGCGGGGACTTCACCAGCGGACCCGATGGCATTTTCGGTAGCCTCTGTATTGTTGTGGGTTTTGTTATCTTCGGTCCTCTCTTTGGAAGACAGCCCCTTGGCAATATCATCGAAGGATAACGTGCTGCGAACATCGGCCTTGATGTCCGAAATGGAGTCCTTGACATTTTTTAAGTCTCGAAGGTCATTGTCCAGGTCAATGGCTTCCTTGAAATCACTGGTCGCTCGTCGAAACTCTCCGGCGGCACGGCCCAGGGCTTTGGCCACATCCGGCAATTTCTTGGGACAGATAATGACCAGTGCCACAACCAGAATCAAGATCAGCTCCGGTAAGCCGATACCGAACATTCAACTAACTCCCTCTTTAATCCGCGAGCACCATGGGTATGGTGCTGTGGAAAACCTCGAATAATCGTTCATGAACCGCTTTGAGATACATGGTTCCCCGCCTGCTGTCAATGTTCGAGACTCAAATTGGATCGTTCGACGGTAAGCAGGGGACGTGAGGGGTATGATTGCCCCGATGAATAAAAAAGAATTCGGGGAGCATCGGATTCGGCCATACCCGGAATCGGGATCGAAACAGGATGGTTGACGTCGTAGTCGATACCGAACCCGAACCCGATACCGACTCTGATACTTGCGCACCGGCTGTTTGCGTTAAGGTCACTCGCTCATTTCGGGTTTGAGGATCAGAAAATAGAGCTCCCCATCGTGGCGCATGTGTCCGGCAGCCAGTTCCGCATAAGGGCCGTGCCCCCAATACAGGTCTGCCCGACCCGGGCCCGTAATGGCACCTCCCGTGTCCTGGTTCAGCACGAAACGCTCCAGACGGGTCCAGCCGAAAATCTGCTGCTCCGCATTGACCAGGGGCATTTCGGTTCGGATAAAGGCCAATGCACCCGGCGGAAACAGACGACGATCGGTTGCCAGGGATCGGCCGGGGGTCAGCTCAACACCAATCGCACCCCGGGGCCCCCCTTTTTCTTCGGTAAAAAAAATGTAGCTGGGATTGTAATTCAAAATGCGGGAGATTTCTTCCGGATGCTCATTCAGGTAAGCGCGAATGCGTTGCATGGACATTTCACTAGGTGGAATTTTTTCTTCGTCGATGAGCAGTTTTCCAATGCTCCGATAGGGATGACCGTTGGACGTATGGTAATGCACTTTAATGATTTCACCTGTGTCCAGAAAAATTTTCCCCGAACCCTGGATCTGTAGAAAGAAAAGGTCGACCCTGTCGTTCACCCAGGCCAGGACATCGGCTTTGCCCTCCAGAATCCGTTTTTCACTGATGCTTTTCCGATCGTGGTATGGGAGCACCCGGTGGTTTTCGTACCTTGCGATAATCCGCTCTCCCTTAAAACGGGATGAAAACATCGACAGATCGATGTTCAACAAATCATCGGGTGTTTGGTACACCGGGAAGCGGAAAATATCGCTTTGATCGCGGCTGCCTTGAAGAAAGGGTTCATAATAGCCCGTGAACAGCACCCTTCCGGAACGATCCGATCCGATGGATCGGTAGACGATATATCGACGTTGAATGAAATCGTTTAATGATGTTGGCGACGGCGGGGTGTTGATTAATTCCCTGAATGTTTCCAGGGAGCGGATCAGGTGTTCGGCATCGTACTGGTCGGTTCCGAAGGTAAATACTCGATCCGGGGAGAGTCGATTCAGATAGGTCAGGCTTTGAAAAATAGCATGATCCAGGCTGTCGGTGGCCATATCATCGGAGAAGACCGGTATATCCGATGCTTTGAGCCGTTCCATGGGGGGCAGATCAATCTCGGGGGGTCGGGACGTTTCTACCGCGCAACCCGTGAGGAGACCCGAGCCGAATAGGATCATCAGGGCCAGGCCGACCAAGCGGGTTGCAACGAAATGATGTGAATGTCGGAGCATCATGGTTCTTTTCTCCGGTAGGTGCCGCTCTTTCCGCCCGATTTTTCCATCAATCGGATCTCGGAAATAACCATTTCCCGGTCTGTGGCCTTGCACATGTCGTATATGGTTAAAGCGGCGATGGAAACGGCGGTCAATGCTTCCATTTCCACTCCGGTTTGACCGACGAGACGCACCGAACATTCGATGTCGATGGAGCTCGACTCCGGAATCGGGAAAAAATCGATTTGGACGTGGGATATGGCCAACGGGTGGCACATGGGAATCAGGTCCGCTGTTTTTTTGGTAGCCATAACCCCGGCGATTCGGGCCGTTTCCAGAACATTTCCCTTGGCAATGCCGCCTTCCCGGATCAGTGTAAATGTCTCCGGATTCATCGCAATGCGGCCCTTGGCCAGGGCTTGACGGGCGGACGAATTCTTTTCGGTCACATCCACCATCCGCACGTGTCCATCCGTGTCGATATGCGTTAATCGGCTCATGAACCATTCTCCGTAACAAAATGCTCGGTTTTATGAGTTACCGTGGCCTTGATGGCATTCAGCGTCTCTTCCAGAACGTGGATCACATGTTCACGAATATCGCCGGCCACGACCAGCAACATGACATCGTCCCCCACGGCAAGATCGCTGCCCTCCGCAATATCCACCTGTATGTCCACAATACCCGGACGCTGTCTCTGGGTTTCGAGTATGGCATCCAACCGGGCGTGGTCGACCGATACCCGCAATCCGGAAACCTTGCGCCCATCCCGGGAGGTCGATCGTACCACCCCGTTATGACAGAGCAACATGCCGGCTTTGGAAAAGTCCGGATGCTGCTTCATGGTCTTGACGATATCCGTCAGCTGCTTCATGATCGGTGACTCCCTAATTCATCCCATGTCCTTTTCCAGTCGGGCAGCGATAACGTCTGCCCGGGATCGATCCTCGGGGGAGTTTACATTGAAAAACGAAAACCCGTGAGGATCCAGGCCAGCGACGCGATCCGCCGGCAATTTCATGAGCCGGACACGCCGAAACAGTTCTTGAATTTTAAATGATTTCTGCTCAATGTGCTGTTCGATAACCGGCAGGCATCGTTTGGAATAAACGGCGCAAAGCGGCTCTAGTCCGGCTTCCGTTTCCGGAAGAACGATGTCGTGGGATCCGTCCACCGCATCAATAATGCCGGTGATCAACGCACCGGTGATAAACGGTGTATCACATGCACTGAAAAAGGCGTGGGGCCTGGTGGCGTAAAACAGCCCGGCGTGGATGCCGGTCAATGAACTCCGGACTGGACGGATATCCCTGACGATGCACGCATCCAGATCCGTATAGTCCTGCGGGTCGTTGGTGACAATCAGGATCTCATCGAAGATCTTCGTAAAGACCTCAAATATCCGATCGACAATCCGCTTGCCGCCGACAGGCATAAACGCCTTGTTTTCACCGGAGAATCGGGTGTTCCGGCCTCCGGCTAAAACCACTCCGGTACAGGGTGTCATGGAGGAGACAGCTCTTTCCTTCAGCTATTCGGTTGTGTTACCGTTCCGGAGCATAGGGAAAATTCATGCCTGGATCAAGGTGATTGTCTGTCGCCACTCGGACCTTGATCTCTCCCATGGCTTGAGATATGAGATAGTTTTTCGTTATGTTGCATGGGAGAATGTGCCATGAGCGATAGAAACGTGGTTCTGGGCGTCCGGGACATCGATCGGATTTTGACCCGCATGACCCATGAAATTCTCGAGTTTCACAAAGGCGCGGACAATTTTGGGTTGATCGGTATCAAGACCCGGGGGGTCTATCTGGCCCGGCGCATCAGTGAAAAATTAAAGGACATCGACGGGATTCATGTGCCTACCGGAGAAATGGACATCAATCTCTATCGGGACGATTGGACCCGCATTCACCACCAGCCCGAAGTACGGGCAACTGAAATCGGTTTTCCCGTCGAGCGGGCGCAGATCATCCTTGTTGACGACGTGCTTTATACCGGGCGCACCATTCGTGCCGCCATGGATGCGCTGATGGACTTTGGTCGGCCCGACCGCATCGAATTGGCGGTTCTCGTAGACCGCGGCCATCGCGAGCTGCCCATTCAGGGCAATTATGTGGGAAAGTTCCTCGAAACCCGGAGATCCGAAACCATCAACGTGCTGTTGTCCGAGACCGATGGTCAGGATCAGGTGGTTGTCGACAATTCTCAATGACGAACTTTCGATACTGGTTTCCTGCCAAACGGAACCCGCCGTAAATTCTGGTAAAAACGGGTATGGGACACAAAGCACATAAACGCTCCGCTCCAGAGTCGGTCCGGCTGGGCATCATGTCCATATCCAGCTCACGGAGGGCTGCGGAAGATAAAAGCGGGCAGTGGATTGGCAAACGAGCCCGGAAAGAGGGGCACCGCGTCGTGTTCTACACCGTCATCCCCGATGATGCGGCGCTAATTTCCAAAACTCTGCGGCAAGCCATTGATTCAGACACCCCGAATGCTGTTCTGATCACCGGCGGAACCGGCATCAGCCCCAAGGATGTTACCATCGAAGCGGTCCGCCCCCTGTTTGAAAAGGAACTGATGGCGTTTTCAGCAATATTTGCCCAGCTCAGCTTCGAGGACATTGATTCAGCCGCGTTGCTGTCCCGTTCCACGGCCGGAATCGTTTCCGGAACGGTCGTTTTTTGCATGCCGGGCAGCCTGAAGGCGTGTAAGTTGGCCTGCCGGGCACTCATATTCCCGGAGCTCGGGCATATCGTCGGACATCTTCATGAAGGGTAACCTCTATCCATGGCGAACCGGTATATCCCCGGGCGATTGACCGTTCGGGCCGGCAACAACCTTATTTCGGAGATATTCTATGGGTCAGGAGAAACCGGTTTATATCATCAGCGACCAACCTGAACGGGAACAGGTGGCGTTCGGTTTTGCCGCCGATGCCCTCACCCTTGCTGAGTTGGTCGCATTCGGTAAGAATGAAACCCCGTTTATCATCGGTATTTTCGGTTCCTGGGGCTCGGGCAAGACAACATTGATGAAAACCATCCGGCGGTTGTTGCTGGACGACGCCGAGATGCATCGGGACGGTATCCGTCCATACAAGACCGTTTGGTTTCAGGCCTGGCGGTACAGAGGTCATGAGCAGACATTGACGGATCTTTTTCAAACGATCCTGAAAACCATGAAAGAGGAAGGTTTTCTCCTCTGGTGTCGGGCCGCCATGACAGAGGGAGTTCAGAAATTTCAATTTCTGAATTCCACCCCGCACCTGAGCCGGCTTCTGGACGAGACCCTGGAAATCGAAGACCTGGTGGAGCGCATTTCCGCCCACGATCTTCCCCGATTCAATGAATCCTTTATGGATGATTTCGAGCGGTTGCTCTGGGAATATATCAACTGGCAACCGCATTTGCCCATGACCGATTCGTCCGGAGACCGGAGCGGCGCCCTGGTGGTCTTCATCGATGATCTGGATCGATGTCCTGCCGAGCAGATGGTTCGGATACTTGAGACCATCAAGCTCTTCATGGACCGAAAGGGCTGGATTTTTGTCATCGGGGCGGAATTCGACCTCCTCAAAAAAGCTTTGAGAAACCGATACTCAGAGCAGGATGCCCTCCAGTTCATCGATAAGATGGTTCAAGTGAGTTATCATCTTCCCCGGATTTCAGACAGTGCCTTCCTCGATTTTCTATCCGAACTGAGTCCGGAGTTCAGCGACGGCGCTATGGAGTACATCGATCCGATTCGAACGGCCACCCGGAACAATCCCAGGCGCCTGAAGCGATTTCTTAACAATATGGCCTTGAGGGAAGGGATTCTTCGCAACCGGCGATTGGACGTGGAGCACCATCACCTGCTTGGCTGGAGCATTATCGAGTATGCGTTTCCACAACTGTTTCGAGAGTTAAGGAACCATCCCGCCTCTCTGGAATTGTTGCGGGAAAAGATTCAGGCCGCACGGAAGGCGATGGGAAAAAGCGATCGCTGGGAACCTTCCGATGAACTTCTCGAGGAGATCGGGTTGCCCGAGTCCCTGAGCACCTACATCCGGGATGCTTCCCTCGTGTCGATCCTCGAAAGTTTCGATGTCGATGAAGATGCGCTCGAGCAACTGATCACGGCCAGCGATGTGGTTCAAGTCACGGTATCCGGCGGGCGGCGTACCCCGGTCGCGGATTTTGCCGCCATGACCACAATTCCATTGGGTTCCTTTTTGTTTGGCGATGACCGGGAAGACGGCGTCATTGAAACGCCTTTCGCCATCGATATCTACCCGGTGACCAATATCCGGTTTCGGCCGTTTGTGGAGAACGGCGGGTATCAGAGAGAAGAATTCTGGAGCAAGGAGGGGTGGCGGTGGCGGGAAAGCAAAAAGATACTCTCGCCGGGCCACTGGAACGATCCGGCCTGGGCGGCTGATGACCGCCCGGTGGTAGGGATCTCCTGGTTTGAAGCCGATGCGTTCTGCCGATGGCTGACCGCCGGATCCGGAGAAGGAGTTCGATTTCGTCTGCCGACAGAGGCGGAGTGGGAACGCGCTTGCCGCGGAACGGATGGGCGGGAGTACCCCTGGGGCGAAGTTTTCGATGAAGAGAGTTGTAATACCGCAGAGAGAGCTCGGACGGACCACCCGGGAGACCAAGTATCCCAATGGTATTAGTCCGGAAGGGTGCTATGATATGGCCGGAAATGTATTTGAGTGGACGGCCACCTTGTTTGACACCGGCAGCTCCGGAATCGTTCTCCGGGGGGGGCCCTGGTTCGCGAATTACAACGTGGCCACCTGTGCGTTCCGATATGATCGCCCGCCGTGGTCCCGGCTGACCTATGTGGGTTTTCGCTGTGTCCGGAATTTAGAGTAGACGCCCGCCTTGCCGCCTGCACCGGCGAAATCCAGCTCCTCTTCCAGGTCATGCGGTGTCGAACGGTTCGATATCCGTCCCCATCACCGTTTTCTTTCGTTAACGGGCTTGCCGACGGAGCGTCAAGTTTCTTTCAAGCGACAGAAACCGCTTGCCATAACATCGCAAAACGATGTTATGCGAGTATATAGAGCACCGCATAGATCGTGGCAATCTGCTCTCCAAGACAGCTGACATTATGGGGCGTAATGGAATTGTAATAAACGCTGTCACCGGATTCGAGTTGAAATACATCGTCCCCGTAGATGAGTTCCACTTTCCCCGAGTAGACGATGATAAACTCCTCACCCTCATGACTGGACAGCTTCTGATCCTTGGATGCTTCCGGAAGCAACTCCACGAAAAAAGGCTCCATATGCCGATCCGTCTTGCCGGTTCCCAGGGAGTAAAATTTGGATGCCACCGGCGAATCCTTTTCCCTGATCATGCTCATCTTTTCCACACGCTGATTTCGGCGTACAATCAACGGGTCTTTGCCGGAGTGATCGTCCAGAATACCGCCAAGTTGGACCCCCAGGGCTCGGGCCACTTTCAGCAGCGGGCCGAGGGAGGGTGATACATTGTCCTGGAGCAGTCCACGGAGAAGCGTTTGCTCCAGACCCGTACGTTCGGCAAGTTTTTCAACGGTGACTCCCTTTTCCTCCATCTGGTGCAGGATTCGTCGGCCAATGGGGTTGATGTTCATGTGAGCTCCTTCTTTCCGATCCAGCAGGGGGTGATGTGTCGCTCTGATGCCGCTATGTGCTGTATTCCCTATCTCTGTTTACGATTCCGTGGTTTCATGGGATGGATGGATGCGAACGGTTTTTCGGCGAACCTCCGTTCCGTTTTTTAATGCATGTATGGTTTCGATGACCCGGAGGCGACCATCCGCAAAAAGCTGGATACACTCCGGATATAACTGCCACTCCAGAACAAGGCCTTTTTTCCGGACGGTGTCCAATGAATCCGTCTCTTCGATGGCAAAGGCTTTCTGTCCGATAATCGGGCCCGTGTCTTCTCCGTAATCAATAAAATGGACTGTACAGCCGCCAATTCTACAGCCGTATCGAAATGTGTCACCGTATCCATCCACTCCCGGGAAAGCGGGCAACAGAGCTGGGTGGATGTTCATGATCCGTGGGTGGAACGGGTCGCTGTTGATCCGATCGATGAAGTAGGGTGTGAGGTTCCGCATGAATCCGGCCAGCACGAGAAGATCAAACCGATGAGTGTCCATGTGGGACAAAAGTTCCGCCTCGGCGGCGATGCGGGTTGAAAAAAATTGAAGGCGCTTTGCAGGATCTGTCGGTTCCGGCATGAGTTGCTGACGGCCCATGACCATCTCAAAGTCCGCCCGCTGAGGCGCGTTGAATGCGGTTGGGTCCGCCGTGTACTTTCGAATGATTGCCCCATAGTCCACCACGAAGGTGGGTATACCCTGGTCGGTCGCACGCTGCAGTCCGGTAGCCGCGGGGTTGTCGGAGCCCACAAAGACCACGCGGCCGGAGATTGCCCCGGATTTGCAGGCATCAAGAATGGCCTGCAAATTGGTCCCGCTGCCGGAGATGAGTGCGCCGATACGAAGACCTTGATTCATATGCTCCTTTTCGGACATAGACTGCTGCTAACAGAAGCAGATTCGCCTGTCAATTCAGCAAAACGCGCTTCCGGCCAAGGTTGACAATCTATAGAGGCAATACTATTATCTGACGAATTTAATTTTACCCGTTAGAAAGGATGCTTGAGATGGCAGAAGGTTTGTTTGAAATTGATGATAGCAATTTCGAATCAGAAGTACTGAACTCGGAAACGCCGGTTATAGTTGATTTCTGGGCACCCTGGTGTGGCCCTTGCCGGGCGATTGCACCGGTGGTGGAAGAATTGGCCGGATCTTTTGGGGATAAAGTCCGATTTGCCAAATGCAACGTCGACGACAATCCGGTGACACCCGGAAAATACGGCATCCGGGCCATTCCGACCCTCATTCTGTTCAAGGGTGGTGAAGTGGCTGAGCAAATTACCGGCATCGTTGCAAAATCAAAACTGGAAGAAGCCATCAACGGGGTTCTTTAAACTGATGATGGTCGATTTTAACGGCGGCTCTTTTGGGCCGCCGTTGATGTTTTGGCCATTTGAATTGGATACGGTTCCCGCTCCATCATGCCGACCTTTTCTCAATCCAACATACACACCCGGTGGATCTGCCTATCGCTTGTCGGCCTGATCGTGGTGATTACCGGCTGTTCGCTGTTCCGAGGCGGGAAAGCCGAAAAGACGGCCCTTGAACTGGCCAGCGAAGGCGTTGATCACTATGATGCCGGCAGCTACAAAAAATCCATTGAAGCCTTCGAACAGCTTAGAGACTGGTATCCTTTCAGTAAATATGCCATTCTGGCCGAACTAAAAATTGCCGATTCCCATTACCACCTCAAACAATACGAAGATGCCATATTCGCTTACGAGGAATTTGAAAATCTGCATCCCCGGAATGAAGCGGTGCCGTATGTGATATACCAAATTGGAATGAGTTACTTCGAGCAGATCGGTACGGTGGATCGGGATCAGACCAGCGCCCAGAATGCGCTTAAAACCTTTTCTCGGCTCGTTCAACAGCACCCAAATACCGCCTACGCCCGCAAGGCGCAAAGCCATATTAAGGCCTGTCTGAAGAGCCTCGCCGGGCACGACTATTATGTGGGCCTATTCTATTACAAGAGCAAACACTACAAAGCGGCGTTAAAGCGGTTTGAGGCCATTATCACCAGGTATCCGGATGTCGGAGTCCATTTCGAGGCGCTACAATACATTACCCGCTGTGAAGAAGAAATTCGCAAGGAAGAACTGGCCGGACAGAAAGAGCTGAGGGAAACCAAAGACGAAGCGCCTAAGGGGAAGGATCTCTGGGAGGACCTGCCGTTGAGCAAAACGCCTCAGCCCCATTAAAAAGCTTTACAACTTAAAAAAAATAGGTTAGCTGTTTTCTTTTGTCGAACAGCCCATGATTTAGAGGACCAAAACCATGTCGAAAGTGTGTGATATTTGCGGAAAAAAACCGATGACGGGCAATAATGTCAGTCACGCCCACAATGTAACCAAGCGTCGTTTCAACCCGAATCTTCAAAGGGTGCGTGCCCTGGAAGGCGGGCGGGTGCGTAAGATGCTGGTTTGCACATCGTGTATTAAATCCGGTTTGGTCGTCAAAGCCCCGTAATTGCGGCGACGAATTCCCTTCAACAGCGTAAATCCGAAGTCTTCTTGGAATCTAATCCGTTCCAAAATTCTATAGTGTATCAGGGTCCAAGTGGATAGTTTTTAACGAGTTGTCGAAAGTGGCTATTCGGCCATCCAACTCCACGATTTTTTAAACTCTGAGGTCTCATTAACGCGAGGCAACAAGCAGCTGTTCCCATTAGAATACGTCTGGCCACAGAGATGTCCCCAATAACCATAAAATGGCGCAGCAATTTTACTATCCGATCCGCTTGGCATCCTGAACCATCTTAACTTTACGAAGGTCTGCCAGCACCCGTTCTAAATGCGCCGTATCCTCTACGGCCAGAATAAACAGACTATCCACTGTCTTGTTTTCCAGTGTTTCGGTTTTCAGGCGCAGGATGTTTGCCTCGTTTTTACTGATGTTGGCGGCCAGGTCTGCCAGTAAACCGACCCGATCGAAGGAAAGGACCCGGATCTTCACCGGATAGGTTTCCTTATCCCCCGTATCCCATTCCACCTCAATCTGCCGTTCCGGCGATAACCGCAGGGTGTTGGTACAATTGGCGCGGTGGACGGTGACCCCTTGACCGCGTGTGATGTAGCCGATAATGGGATCTCCGGGGACCGGCTGACAGCACTTTCCAAATTTAATCAGGATATCGTCCAAGCCCTGGACCACGACGCCGCCGCCCGCTTTTTTTCTCCGATTTCGATCCACGGCGCGGCTGACAAGGGCACTTTCCGGTTCTTCGGTTTAGGGCTTCTCCTCGAACTTACGGACGATTTGAAGGGGCGTAATTTTCCCGTAGCCCACGCTGGCGATCAGATCCTCCGCGGTTTTAAAGCCAAAATGTCCGACGACTTTATCCATTTTTTCAGATTTCAGGGCCTGGCTGAAATTCATTTTGTATTTTCGGAAGGCTTTTTCACACATCTCTCGGCCCAGGCTTAAACTCCGCTCTTTCTCTTGGACTTTGATCCACTGGCGGATCCTGGACCGTGCCTTTACCGTTTTGACAAAGCTGAGCCAATCCTTGCTGGGATGACTGCCCTTCATGGTGACGATTTCTACGATTTCCCCGGTCTGGAGCCCGTATTTAAGGGGCACCATCCGACCATTCACCTTCGCGCCGGTGCACTGGTTGCCGACTTCTGTGTGGATGAGATAGGCAAAATCGACCGGGGTGGCCCCTTTCGGTAGTGACTTGATTTCACCCTGAGGGGTAAATACATACACGTCATCCGGAAACAGGTCGATGCGGACATTTTCCAGAAATTCGCCCGGATTTTTGAAAATGGCCTGGTTTTCGACCAGATTCTGAATCCAGGCAAAGGTGTGACGGGCGGCCTCATCCACCTGGCGCCCTTCTTTGTAACTCCAGTGAGCGGCGATGCCCGATTTGGCGACCCGGTCCATGTCATGGGTCCGGATCTGAATTTCCATCCTCTCGCCAAATGGACCGACCACTGTGGAGTGAAGGCTCTGATACATATTCGGCTTCGGCATGCCGATATAGTCCTTGAATTTTTTGGGGATCGGTCGCCAGGTGGAATGGATGACTCCGAGAGCCTCGTAACACTGGCTAATGGTGTCCAGAATGATGCGGAACGCGGTGATGTCGTAGATTTCTTCGAACGGCAGATTCTGGGAGAGCATTTTCTGGTAGATACTGTAAAAATGTTTATACCGCCCCTTCACCTCGGCGGGAAGGCCGGCCTCTTCCATTTTGTGGGAGATCATGCCCTGGACGGTTTCAATATATTGATCCCGTTCCTCCCGATCGGCATGGACGAGATTTTCGATCCGGTTGCGTTCTTCCGGGTACAGGTACCTGAAGCTGTTGTCTTCCAGCTCCTTTTTGACCCAATAAATGCCGAGTCTCGAAGCGATCGGGGCATAGATGTCCAGCGTCTCTTGGGCAATAGAACGCTTCTTTTTTGCAGTGATATGATAGTTCAGGGTCCGCATGTTGTGCAGACGGTCGGCCAGCTTGATTAGAATGACCCGGATGTCGTCAGCCATGGCCAGGATCATCTTCCGGATACTTTCGGCCTGTCGTGCTCGTTTGGAACCGGCCAGAGGAAGTTTGCTGATTTTCGTCACGCCGGAGACAATCTGCCGGATTTCAGGACCAAATGTTTTTTCGATCTCTTCAGCAGTGGCATGGGTATCTTCAATGACATCGTGGAGCAGGCCCGCGGCGATGCTTTCAACATCCAGCTTCATATCCGTTAGGATGCCGGCCACCTCCAACGGGTGGGACAAGTAGGGTTCTCCCGACAGGCGAACCTGCCCATCATGAACCCGTGCTGAATAGATATAGGCACGATCGATGATATCCAGGTTTCCCTCTGGATAATAATCGGAAACCCGATCTAGAATGTCATTGATACGGATCATGGTTCTTCAAAAAAGGTTTGCCGGTTTGCCCGTTCGCTGGTTTGCCCGTTGCCGTCGCAATGCTGCGACGGCCCCCCGTTTGCCGGTTTTGCCCGATTGACCCACAAGCAGAGCAGTATCCATCAAGGACACTCTGTCAGCGGCAAACAGAAGCTCTGGCCGACGGGCTAACGGGCAAACCCTAGTATGCTTTGGTAAATATCACCCGTCCCTGGCTGTTACCGTCACAACAGATACATGGGCCGTTTTTATCGGGGCGATCAAACGGAATGCACCGGATCGTTACCCCCAGATCTTCTTTGATTTTCTCTTCGCAGTCCGGGGAACCGCACCAGTGGGAGCGGGCAAACCCCCCATGGATTTCCGGCTGCTCCGGGTTGTCGGGTGTGAAAAAGTCATAAAAGGTGGCCTTCTCATCGACATCATGAAGGTGGTCATCCCGAAAGGCCCTCGCTCGTTCCAATAGATGGTCCTGTATTTCTTCCAGAAGATCCGTGACGGTGTCAATGAACCGTTCTCTGGGAATCGACTGCCGATCCCGATGGGGTTTGTTCCGCATCGCCACGAACACACTGTCTTCAGCAATATCCCTCGGGCCAATCTCTACCCGCAACGGGATGCCTTTCTTGATCCAATCCCAGCCGCGAGCTCCGCCAATGTCCCGCGCATCCACTTCGACTCCGAGGGGGCGGTCATTGTAGGTTCGGGTGGATAGGGCCTGGCTCAGGCGGTCGACATAGTCCATCACGAGAGGTCGATCCTTTTCTTTGCGAATGATCGGCATGAGCACGACGTGGGCCGATGCGACCCGTGGAGGCAGGATGATACCGTCGTCATCCCCGTGGGTCATAATGACACCGCCGATGACCCGGGTGGAGAGACCCCAGGACGTCGTCCAGGCATATTGCTCGGATTCTTCAGCGGTTTGGAAACGGATGTCCGAGGCTTTGGCGAAATTCTGTCCCAGAAAGTGGGATGTCCCGGCCTGAAGGGCCTTCCGGTCTTGCATCATCGCTTCAATGGTCATCGTGTCGACGGCGCCGGGAAATCGCTCGGCGGCGGATTTTCTCCCTTTAATGACCGGTATGGCGAGATGGTCTTCGACCAGACGACGATAGACATCAAGCATCAGCGCTGTTCGCTCTATGGCTTCCTTTTCCGTGGCATGAGCCGTGTGGCCCTCTTGCCAGAGGAATTCGCTGGTTCTTAAGAACATTCGGGTACGCATTTCCCACCGAACCACATTTGCCCACTGGTTGATCAGCAAGGGTAGGTCCCGGTAGCTGGATATCCATTTTGAAAAGGAATCGCCGATAATTGTTTCCGATGTCGGACGGACAATGAGTGGTTCCGTGAGGCGACCTGCCGGCACCAATCCGCCTTCAGCACTTTTTTCCAGCCGATGGTGTGACACCACCGCACATTCCTTTGCATAGCCTTCCACATGTTCAGCCTCCCGTTCGAGAAACGACAGAGGAATAAACAGAGGAAAATAGGCATTCCGGACCCCGGTGTGTTTGAACATTCGGTCGAGCACCTGTACGATATTTTCCCACAACGCATATCCCCAGGGCTTGATAACCATGCAGCCACGCACCGGTGACCGTTCGGCCAGGCCCGAAGCTTTGATGACCTGCTGGTACCATTCCGGATAATCTTCCGAACGGGTCGGTGTAATTGCGGATTTTACCTGTTTGGCCATGGTTTTCCTTTCCAGCGGATTAACGGTAGATGACGTCGTTGACCTCGGGCCGGGTTTTGACGCAACGCCTATGGGTCTTCGGACAGGGCGTCGCTCGTGAAATCCGCCACTTCCTTGAGCAGGACGTCGGCAAGTTCTTCTTCGGGAAATTTGCGGACGACCTCTCCTTTTCGAAAGAGGATGCCGATCCCGTTGCCGCCGGCGATTCCGATATCCGCTTCTTTGGCTTCCCCGGGGCCGTTCACCACACACCCCATAATGGCGATCTTCAGCGGTGCCGTGGACGTCATTAACTCTCGCTCCACGCGCTCCGCAATATCAAAGAGTTGGATGTTGCATCGGCCGCAAGTCGGGCAGGATATGATTTCCGGACCCCGCTGCCGAAGTCCGAGGGCGCGAAGGATCTCATAACCGACCCGGACTTCCTCCACAGGATCCCGGGTCAGCGATACACGGAGTGTATCCCCGATACCCTGGGACAGGAGCAGACCGATCCCAATCGCGGATTTTACGATGCCGGAGTATAAGCCCCCGGCTTCGGTGACCCCCACATGCAACGGCAGGTATGATTTTTCGGAGAGCCCCTGATAGGCTTTGACGGTCCGGTCGACATCGGATGCTTTCAGGGATAGTTTAATCTGATGAAAATCCAAAGACCTGAGCATATCAATATGGCGGAGGGCGCTTTCGACCATCGCATCGGCAGTGACCCCATAGTGTTTCCGGATCAGGTCTTTTTCGAGAGATCCCGCGTTGACACCGATGCGGATTGGAATACCATAATCCGAGGCACAGTCGACCACGGATTTGATTTTTCGAGGTCCACCGATGTTGCCTGGATTGATGCGCAAGCCATCGGCTCCGGCTTTTATGGAACTGATAGCCAAGCGGTAGTCAAAATGGATATCGGCAATCAGCGGAATCGAAATTTGCGATTTAATCTGAGGTATGGCTTTAACGGCGTCTTCGTCCGGAACGGCCACTCGGATAATCTCGCAACCGGCGGCCTCCAGGCGATGAATCTGGTTTACCGTTTCGGCGATGTCTTGGGTTGGCGTGTTGGTCATGGACTGAACGGCAATCGGTGCCGAGCCCCCGACGGCGACAGGTCCCACGTGAATCTGTATCGTTTTTCGTCGATGAATGGTCATCGTTGTCTGGTCCCAAAAGGTTCAATAATTGATTTTCAGGTCAAACTATTAAGCTAACAAAGACTTTGACGGACTTCAAGACCGTCTCATGAACGTGGCAAACGGACAAATCGTGAGATATAATAGTATCGTTTCACGATTCTCTGAAACGCGACAATATCGCTTTTAAGGCATAAAGTTAATATTTCTGTTCTTCAGCCCACCCAAGCGGTATTTTCACGTTTCTTTAACACGGCCCATGGAATTAGAGGTTGTTGCTTCTGCACGACTGAGGATAAACGGCACCCTCGCTTAAAAAAACGTTTAATTCATATCATCGCGTCGGCGATTTTATAAGGAGACCAACGATGAATCCCCTAAAAGATAAGCGTTTTGCTGAAAAGAACAATCCCTCCGACACTCCGGAGGCCGCTATTTATGACGCACTGCGGTCCAGAGCCAAGAACGAAGAAATCCCCTGTGCGGTTGCTTTCGAAGCGGTCAAAGATCTGAATGTGACTCCCGCAGATGTCGGCAAAACGATGGATTTGGCGAATCTTCGCCTAGTGAAATGTCAGCTCGGATTGTTTGGATACACCCCGGAGAAAAAGATCGTATCCGCCCGAATGCCTGAAAATCCTGATCTGAGTGAGGCCATCCGGGCCGCCCTGGCGGAACAGCGGCTCCCGTGTGCTTCGGCGTGGGACATTGCCGATCGGTTCGGCATCCGGAAAATGGTTGTCAGCGCCGCCTGTGAAGCCTTGGGGATCAAAATCAAACCCTGCCAGTTGGGAGCGTTTTAGTTGAAAGGTATCTTTCGCCGTGTTCGGGCCATGCCCGATCTGTTTTGCTTTCAGCGTGCCTCCTGGTTGTGTCTGCTGGCGGCACTGATGATGGTTGCCTGCGAAGCGCCCCCGCCGCCCCCGGCCGTGCCGACCCTGGATGACATCCTTCGGACCGGGGAAATAACGGTTATCACCCGCAACAACGGGCAGTGCTACTACCTTTACCGGGGTGAGAAACGCGGTTTTGAATACGATTTGGCCCGACTGTTTGCCGACGAACTGGGCGTCCGGCTGAATGTCAAAATCGCCGACTCCTGGGAAGGGATGATTCCCAGTCTTACAAACGGTGAAGGCCATTTTATTGCGGCCGCCATGACCATTACCCCCAGTCGCCAAAAGCAGATCGCCTTTTCCAAAGGTTATCTGGATGTCCGCCAGCATATTATTGTCCATCGAAACAATAAGCAGGTTCGGGAAGTCAAGGATCTTAATGGACGGATCGTACACGTGAGGCGAGGCACCTCATATCAGGAACGCCTGGAAGAACTCCGGAATTTTGGACTTGACGTTCACATTGTCACCCATCCGGATATGCCCACCGAAGAGCTGATACGGAGGGTCGCGGAGAACGAAATCGAGACCACCATCGCCGATACGAACATCGCCCAACGGAACCGGCGCTACTATCCCCAGGCCATCGTTGCCGATGCCATTAGCGATATGGAAAAGCTTGGCTGGGCCGTGCACACGGATGCCACATCGCTGTTGCGCCGGAACAATCAGTTCTTTGAAAAAATCAAGAAAAACGGAAAATTCGAAGAAATATTCAATCGCTATCACAAAGGCGTCGACACATTTGACTATGTGGACTTGAATACCTTCCACCGGCGATTGGAGACCCGGCTTCCCCGTTATCGGAAATTGATCGAGACAACTGCAGAGCGTTACGGGTTCGATTGGCGTCTCATTGCCGCCCAAATATATCAGGAGTCCCATTTCAACCCGGCGGCAAAAAGCCATGCCGGGGCAAACGGATTGATGCAACTGACCAAAACCGTGGCCAGAAAGTTCGATGTCCGGCATATCCTGAACCCTCGGGAAAATGTCGAAGCCGGGGTCCACCACCTCAAAGACATGTATGATCACTTCGACCAGGCCGTTGGCGACGATCGGATGTTTATCGCATTGGCAGCGTACAATGTCGGGCAGGGGCATATCTGGGATGCGAAGAACCTGGCCCGCCAGATGAATCTGGATCCGAACAAATGGGATTCTCTAAGACAGACGCTTCCCCTCCTGAGTTATTCCAAATATTACAAATATGCCAAATACGGTTATGCCCGGGGACTGGAGCCGGTCGTCTACGTTAAGCAGATCTCCATTTACTATGATATCTTGACACACCAGGATGTGGAGATAGGAAAATCGGTCGCTGAACGGAACGATCGGTGATCCGGGCGAGTCGGTCTATCCGTCGTGATATAGGAATTGTCGGAATTCCGATCCGAATCGTTTAGGAATAAAGCCTTACCGCGGAGCCGCAGAGGTCACAGAGAAGGAGATCGTTTTGCTTTTCGCTGCCCTTCGAGTGCCTCAGGACATAGAGGGCGAAACGTAAAAAGGCTCCTGTCAGAAAATGCAGATCGTAGCTGAATGTGTGAAGCAGCTCTTTTCCAGAATCCCCCTCTCAGGGATTGTGGAAAACTAGGTACCTTCTTAGCGCGCTCTGCGCCTCTGCGTTAAAGATGTTGTTAAACTCGATTCCCGATACGCTGCAAGTAGAACATTATTATGACAGCGGGTATAGCTCTGACATCCGGAAACGGCAATGTTTATTGGATCCGGGCAAACGGATTGGACCGTTTCTCATGACCGATGGATGTTTCCGGGCCATGGCCAGTATACACCACCACTTCATCGCCCAGGGGAAAGAGTTTTTTCTGAATTGAGGTGATCAGGGTATCGTAGTCTCCGCCCGGAAAGTCGGTTCTTCCAATGGAGCCGGCAAATAACGTATCACCGACAAACACCGCACCGTCCGTGTGGAACGATACACCGCCCCGGGTGTGCCCGGGGGTGTGAATCACGGCAAGGCTGAGATGGCCAAACGTGACATTGTCGCTGTCTTCCAGAAATTGGTCGGGTGCCGGGGAGTTCTCGGCCCGCATACCCCAGGCCGAAGCGCTCTGGGACAGTGACTCCAGCATGGGCGCGTCGAATTCGTGTATCATCAACGGCGCTTCGGTGACCTCTATAAGGCGCCGGTTCCCGCCGACATGATCAAAATGGCCGTGGGTATTGAGTATCAACTTAACCGTGAGGTTTAATTCGGCTAACGTGTGCAAGATCCGATCGGCGTCGTCGCCCGGATCGATGACCGCCGCTTCCTTTGTTTTTTCGCATCCCAGAATGTGACAATTGGCCATGATGGGACCGACGGCCAGTGTTTTAATGATCATGCCATCCTCCAAGAGATCGCCCTATTCACCACGAAAAACCCCATTTCGGTTCAAATTGGGGCACGGCAAACGAAACCGACGACGTGCTGTCATCGGTTGTGGCGTTCTTTGGGCGTTTGGGTGTCGAATCCGTTCGCACCGAGGTCTTCCGTTGAGGTTGAAGAATCGGTGTTCATCCTTGCTTTTGTCTGTTCCACCAGCTCGAGTATACTGAGTATCTTTGGTTTCGGTCGGTTGTTGACGATTTTGTCGAAGGTGTCTTTGTCCAGGCGGCCCTTGAAATACGCGACAACATCGAAAATATCCCACCAGCAGTCGAATACCTTCCAGCAGGGGATGCCGTTCTCACCGACGCAACGGCAGTAGGAGAATTCGACGGTACCTCCCAATCGAGGGCAGCGTCGCTGGAGATGATCCTTGGATGACGCCATCTGTTTATCCGGCCAGCTCTTTTTCGAGACTGTCTTTTTTCGGGGATTCATCAGGGCCTTTTCCATCGGGAACCGGGATTTCCCTGTTTTCGATGGCCAGATGGATACTGTCGAGAATACCGTTGATGAACGCGCCGGACTCTTCCGTGCCGTATTTTTTCCCCACATCAATGGCTTCGTTGATGGACACCTTGCAGGGAATATCCGTGCGATGGAGCATTTCATAAACGGCAATGCGCATGACATTTCGATCGACACATGACATTCGACTGATTTTCCAGTGACTGGAAAATCGTTCGATCAGGGCATCGATGTCCGCCCTGGAGCCGAGGACCCCTGTCACCAGTTCATGGAAAAATGCGTCTTCCTTATTCGAAGTTCTGAACGCGCGGCAGAAACTGTCCAGAACGGCATCGGAGGCAATCTTCCGGATATCCATGTAAAAGAGAGCCTGCATCGCCAGCTCTCGAGACCGTCGGCGGTTTACCATGATCTGGCCTATTCGACCATCTCCATCAGATTGGCCATTTCCACGGCTGCCATCGCTGCACTCCACCCCTTGTTGCCGGCCTTGGTACCGGCTCTCTCGATCGCCTGTTCGATGGTGTCGGTCGTGATCACTCCGAAAATGATCGGGATTTCCGAATCCATGGAAGCGGCGGCAATGCCCTTGGAGACCTCGGCACTGACATAATCAAAATGGGATGTGGCCCCCCGGATCACCGCACCGAGACAGATAATGGCATCAAACTTCCCGGTCGAGGCCATCTTCTTTGCGAGAAGTGGAATCTCAAAGGCGCCGGGGACCCGTACAACATCGATATCCCCATCGTCAGCGCCCGCCCGGACCAGGCAGTCCAGGGCTCCCTGAAGGAGCTTTTCGGTGATGAAATCGTTGAACCGACTGACGACGATTCCAAACCGCCTGCCTTCTGCGAGCAGCTTGGCTTCTCTGATGTTCGGCATATTACCTCCTCCGTACCACACGCTGACGGTGAACGTTGTCCATCCGAAGTCTTAATGTGTTTTTATCCAGCGGCGAAACCGCATTTCATAACATCGCCCGGGGATGTTATTACCGGTTTGCATCAATGTTCAGCAGGTGTCCCATTTTCAGTTTTTTACATTCCAGGTAGCATAGGTTTTGGTCATTCGGCGGCACCTCGATCTGGACCTGCTCGACAATGCTGAGCCCGTATCCATCCAGACCCACCATTTTTTTGGGATTGTTGGTCATCAGGCGCATTTTACGAACACCGAGATCCACCAGAACTTGAGCTCCGATCCCGTAGTTCCGCATGTCCGGTTTGAACCCAAGCTCGACATTGGCCTGGACCGTATCCATCCCCTCATCCTGGAGCGCATAGGCTTTGATCTTGTTCACCAAACCGATGCCGCGCCCCTCCTGGCGGATGTACAGCAAGACCCCTGAACCGGCCTCCTCGATTTGCTTAAGGGCAATGTCCAGTTGAGGGCCGCAATCACAGCGAAGAGAGCCGAAGATGTCACCGGTCATGCATTCGGAATGGACGCGCACCAGCACGGGTTGTTCGGAATCGATGTCGCCCTTGATCATGGCGATATGCTGAAAGGTGTCCACATCATTTTCATAAACGATAATGCGAAAATCACCAGCGACCGATGTGGGAATCACCGACTCCGCTGCTCGTCTTACAAACGATTCGGTCCGCATCCGGTATTCGATCAGGTCGGCAATGGTGCAAATTCCGATGTCGTGCTTTTCACTGAGCGCCTCCAGCGCCGGCATCCGCGCCATGCTGCCATCCTCATCCATGATTTCGCAGATCACTCCGGAAGGGTTGAGTCCGGCCAGTCGGGCCAGATCCACCGATCCTTCTGTCTGTCCGGCCCGTACCATCACACCACCGTCTTTGGCTTTCAAGGGGAATATATGACCGGGGCGAACCAGATCCTGTGGGCTCGCATCCTCTGCAATGGCCGTGAGAATGGTCGTGGCACGGTCAAAGGCGGAGATGCCGGTGGTCACACCGCACCGGGCTTCGATGGAAACCGTAAATCCGGTCCCAAACGGGGAGGTGTTCTGGTCCACCATCAGCGGCAGATCCAGGCGATCGCATGTTTCTGTGGACAGGGCCAGGCAGATCAGACCACGGCCGTACTTTGCCATGAAGTTAACTGTTTCCGGAGTTAACTTCTCAGCGGCGATCATCAGATCGACTTCATTTTCCCGATCCTCATCATCGACCAGGATGACCAGCTTGCCGTTTCGAACATCTTGTATGGCTTCTTCTATCGTTAATAGTGGCATGGTATTTACTTAGATCTCCTTTTAAAATAATCTGTCAAAGACCAGTCCGGTGTCATTGTGGTGGGTCGACCGCAGACTGCCGTCATGGGGATCTTTGATGTGGCAGAACGGCATGGTTTGTCGAACGGTCGGCCTACGTCACGAATCCGCTCTTGATCAACAACTCCTTTGTAACATTCGATTCCCGCCCCTGGGGGGACCCTGACCCCTTTTCCAGAAATCGCTCGACATATTTTCCAATCATATCGGTTTCAATGTTGACGGACGCCCCGACCCCTTTGTTTCCAATGGTGGTCCATTTTGCCGTCAGCGGTATGATGCTGACCTCGAAATTGGTCCGGCTGCAGCTGTTGATCGTCAGGCTGATGCCGTCTACTGCAATCGATCCCTTGGGGATCATGTATCGGCCCACCTCCGCAGCCACATCAATGGTCACGATAATGGCATTTCCGGCGGTCTGGCGCCCGGTGATGGTTCCGAGACCGTCCACGTGACCGGAAACCAAATGGCCATCCAGTCTGTCGGATAGGCGCAGTGCCCGTTCCAGATTCACCCGAGCTCCAATCTTTGCCTGGCTGAACGTGGACCGGTCCAGGGTTTCGGGGGACAAATCCGCCTCAAAACGATATTCTTCGATGGTGACTGCTGTCAGGCATGCGCCGCTGACCGAGATACTGTCGCCGACGCGGGACTCCTTTAACGGGAATTCCGAATCGATCCGGAACCGACGCCCGGAACCGCTGGGCTGGATTCCGGCAATGGTTCCCATCCCCTCTATAATTCCTGTGAACATGGTTTTATCTCAGCCCTTAACTTGCCTGCCGACAGGGTGGTGCCATGAGGCGACGAGGGTCAGGATCTGAGACCCTCGTCACACGAATAACATACAGCCTTCCTGGCGTCTGTCCATACTCGAATGGAATTTACCCCATATATGCTTCGATCATGAGATCGCCCCCAAATCGATGCACCTGAAGGTCTCGCAGCGGAATGGCATCTTGCATTAGATTCGGCCCCGGTCCGCTGCAAATGGGCATGCCGTCATCCCCGCCGAGAATTTTGGGTGCGAAGAAAAAAAACAATTTGTCGACAATCTGCGCCCGAAACGCCGATCCGATGACCCGACCGCCCCCTTCGATCAAGATGCTGGTGATCCCCAATTTACCTAATTGGGCCAGCAGGGGCTCCCATGAAACCAGATCGTTTTCGGTTACCGTTTTCACAACCTGAACACCATCCCGCTGGATTCGGGAAATTTTTTCATCAGACACCGAAACCTCACATACAATCACGGTTTCAGTTGCGGAGTCAAGGTGCAATACCTTCGACTTAGGCGGGATCGACAAATGACTATCCAAAATAATCCGAACCGGGTCATTTCCTTTGCCGACACCCATCCGTGCCGTCAGGCTTGGGTCGTCTGCCAATACTGTTCCGATGCCGACCAGGATGCCGTCCAGGTCATGGCGGAGGGAGTGGACAAACCTGCGCGACGCCTCTCCCGACACCCACTTGGAGTCGCCTGTGCGTGTGGCGATCCGTCCGTCGAGGGTGGCGGCGCATTTGACCACCACAAAGGGGATTTTGGACACAATATACTTGTAAAACACTTCGTTTAGTTTTCGGGCTTCCGATTCGCAAACACCGGTTTTAACGCTGACGCCATGTTGTTCCAGATAAGCACTGCCGCCTCCGTTCACATCCGGGTTGGGATCGCCGGAAGCGACAACCAACCGGCGGATACCGGCGTTCCGAATCGCTTGGGTACAAGGGGGGGTTCGTCCATAATGATTGCAGGGTTCAAGGGTGACATACAGGGTGGCCCCTTCGGCCCGGGATCCGGCCGCTTTCAGGGCCATGACTTCGGCGTGGGGCTGGCCCGCCGCTTCATGAAAGCCCTTTCCCACAATGCGGCCGTCGGCATCCACCACCACAGCGCCCACCATAGGGTTGGGGGAGGTATAACCACGGCCCCTGGCTGCCAGCTCGAGGGCCATGGTCATGTAACCGGTATCATCCATTACAGCCCCTGTCAGAATTTAGTCCCGAAACGTTACTGCCGTTCCAGGGTCCAGCTTTTTTCATTGCGGGAAATCGAGTCGTGCCTCTGCCAAAATCGTTTAAGCGATGAGGCTCCGGTGTTCCACCATGGGGCTCAGCTCGCAGTGAAAAAATCTGGACCCCGGAACCTCCCTCGTCTTATCGGACCACATGTGTGGCAACGACTAGGCAACATCATCTCAGGCGGGCTGCCTTAGGAATAGCCGTCCGGGGGAAGATCAGCGGTTGCTCAAGAGGCTTTTGAGTTCGGACACAAAGTCGTTTACATCCTTGAACTCGCGATACACGGAAGCGAATCGGACATAGGCGACGTCATCCAATTCATGGAGCTTGATCATCACCCGTTCACCAATAATGTGGGATGAAATCTCCTTCTCGCCGGTTTCCCGTAGATCCCGTTCCAGTTCATCCAGGAATTCGTCGATGATGTGCACGCTGATGTCCCGCTTTTCACAGGCCTTCAGAATACCGGACCGAAGCTTGTCCCGATTGAATACTTCTCGGCGGTCGTCCTTCTTGACAATCATGATCGGGATCTCTTCGATATGCTCATAGGAGGTGAAACGTCTTGAACAGGCCAGGCACTCGCGACGGCGCCGGATGACACTGGCGTCCTTACTCAGCCGGGAATCGATCACCTTGTTGTCAACCTCCCCGCAAAACGGACATTTCATACGCGGCCCTCCTCATTCCCGAATTCGGATTGAACAACAGACACGCCTGCTTCTTCCAACAAATCCATGGACATTTGGTCGGCATAGCCGGACAAGTATATAATCTTCCGTATGCCGGCGTTGATAATCATCTTCGCACAAATCGAACAGGGCAGGTTTGTGCAGAACAGTGTGGCGCCCTGGATCGACACGCCATGCAGTGCCGCCTGGATGATGGCGTTTTGTTCGGCGTGAATCCCCCGACAGAGTTCGTGGCGCTCCCCGGAAGCGACGTTTAGTTGCTCACGCAAACACCCGATATCCAGACAGTGACTGACGCCGCTGGGTGCCCCGTTATAACCGGTGGACAGAATGCGTTTATCTTTAACGATGATTGCACCGACCGAGCGCCGCTTACAGGTGGAGCGTTTGGCCACCAGCTGGGTAATCTCCATAAAATAACTTTCCCAGGATGGGCGGTCGGAATCGGGGCTGGGTATGGACCTCGGCTTATCGGACATCGAACGGATACACCTCACACAGCTCGAGCACCTTGTCACGGCTTTTCTGGATCACGTTTTCATCGTTCCGGCTGTTATTCAGAACGTCGACGATCAGAGTGCCGATAATCTCCATTTCCGGTTCCCGCATACCCCGCGTGGTCACGGCCGGTGTCCCGATGCGGATACCGCTGGTGACGGCCGGGCCTCGTGTGTCGAAGGGTATGGCATTTTTGTTGACCGTGATTCCGGCCCGACCCAGGGCTTCTTCGGCTTCCTTCCCGGTAATGTCCAGGTTGGTAAGATCGACCAGCATCATGTGATTGTCGGTTCCGTCGGAAACCAATCGGACACCCGCATCCATCAGAAAATCGGCCAGGGCACGGGCATTTTTCACAACATGCTTCTGGTAATCTTGAAAGTCGCTGCTTAACGCTTCCTTAAATGCCACCGCTTTAGCGGCGATGACATGCATCAACGGGCCGCCCTGGATACCCGGAAAGATTTGTTTATTCAATTGATCGCCATAATCGGCGCGGGCCAGAATCAAGCCCCCCCTGGGTCCCCTGAGGGTTTTATGGGTCGTGGAGGTGACCACATCGGCAAGGGGGATCGGTGAGGGGTGAATCCCGGCGGCCACCAGGCCCGCAATGTGCGCCATGTCGACCATGAACAGGGCGTTTACGGATTCCGCAATCCCGGCAAATGCTTCAAAATCAAGAATTCGGGGATACGCGCTGGCACCGGCCACAATCATTTTTGGCCGGTGTTCTTTGGCCAATTGCTGAACCACGTCGTAATCGATCCGACCGGTCTGCGGGCTCACGCCATAGTGTACGAAATGAAACAGCCTTCCTGAAAAACTGGCCGGGCTGCCATGGGTCAAATGACCACCATGGGCCAAATCCATCGCCAGAAGGGTGTCGCCCGGATTTAGAAGAGCGAAGTATGCAGCCATATTGGCCTGGGAACCGGAGTGGGGTTGTACATTGGCATAGGCGGCATTGAACAGGGTTTCAGCCCTTCGCACGGCCAGTTTCTCAGCTATGTCAACATACTCACATCCGCCGTAATACCGCTTGTCCGGAAGCCCCTCCGCATATTTGTTTGTGAGAATACTGCCCTGGGTCGCCAGCACGGCGGCACTGGCGATGTTTTCCGATGCAATCAACTCAAGCGTATGCTGCTGCCGATGGTGTTCGCTGGCGATGGCTCGGGCAATCTCCGGATCTGTTTTTTCAATGATCGCCGGGTTCACGGTTCATGTCCTCGATGGTATCAAATTGGTATAGACGCCTCTGATGCCTGCCCCCCTCGAAGGCTGTGTCCAGCCAGGCATCGACGATTTCCATGGCGAGCACATCCCCAATCACGCGCCCGCCCAATACCAGGTGGCGTCATTATGCCGCCGGCTCATGACCGCGGAAAAGAGATCGTTGCATAAGGCCGCCCGAACGTGGGGGAATTTATTGGCAACCATAGACATGCCAAGCCCGGTTCCGCAGAGCAGAATCCCCTTTTCATAGTCACCGGAGGATACGGCGTGACCGATCTATATCCCGAATTTCGGATAATCCACCGAATGCTCGCTGTGGGCGCCCGCATCCGAGACAGCGAAGCCCCTGCCTTCGAGGTGGGCTTTAATGGCTTCTTTCAATGAAAATGCGGCGTGGTCACATCCGATTACAATGTGCGGGTTCATGGCCGTCTCTCTTTTCTGAAATTTTATGGATCAGGCAATCTGTCTGACGTTTCTCTGTATACGGACATTTTGTTGTCCGCAAGAAAAAAATGTACAAGTTATGGGGTTTTCCGGGAGGGGCGGCGCGAACAGACAGGAATACTGTAGTCCTATCGACGGCGGGATGGGCCACGGCCGCACTGCTGTGATGCAGTGACCCATTTGACCGATTTATTCGTTGTATTTTTTTAAAATCAGGGTCGCGTTAGTGCCACCAAATCCAAAGGAATTGGTCATCGCTGTTTGAACATTGGCCTTTCGAGCGACGTTGGGCACGTAATCAAGATCGCATTCTTCCCCTGGATGGTCCAGATTGATCGTCGGCGGGATGATGCCGTGATGAAGTGTCAGGGTGTAGATGACCGTCTCGACACCCCCGGCACCACCCAGCAGATGACCGGTCATTGATTTGGTGGAACTGACCGCGATGCTGTGGGCTTTGTCTTTGAAGACCGTTTTCAATGCCCGGGTCTCGTAGAGATCGTTCAGCGGTGTGGAAGTTCCATGGGCGTTGATGTAGTCGATCTGATCATAGGGCAGATCGGCATCCACCAGGGCGGCACTCATGCAGCGGGCAGCCCCGTCACCATCTTCCGGCGGAGCCGTCATATGGTGGCCGTCACCGCTCATACCGTATCCCACAAGCTCGGCGTAAATACGAGCACCCCGCTCCAGTGCATCCTCCAGAACTTCCATAATGAGGATCCCGCTGCCTTCGCCGACGACAAATCCATCCCGGTCCCGATCAAACGGCCGGGAGGCTTTTTCGGGATCGTCGTTGCGGGTGGACAATGCCTTCATGGCGCCGAAACCGGCGACGCAGGACGGACTGATGACCGACTCTACACCTCCGGTGATCATGGCATCGGCGCCGCCGCGTTGAATGATCTTGTACGCATCACCGATGGCATGGCTGCCTGCAGCGCATGCTGTGGCCACAGATGCATTGGGCCCCCTGGCGCCGAACTGAATCGAGACCATTCCGGCGGCCATATTGACGATCATGGTGGGGATAAAAAACGGTGTCACCCGCTTTGGGCCTTTCGTGCGGAGGACATCGACGGTTTCTTCGAGAAGGCTCAATCCCCCAAGACCACAACCGGCCAGCACGCCGACGCGATCGCGATTGGCATCATCGATGACCAGTCCGGAATCTTCCATGGCCATCCGTGAAGCTGCGATCGCATAGGCGATAAACGGCTGGGTGCGCTTGGCATCTTTTCGTGACAGAAAGTCCTCCGGATTGAAGCCTTTCACCTCTCCGGCGATTTTGGTCTGAAAGTTGCTGGTATCGAATCGGGTAATCGGTCCTATCCCCGATTTTCCGGCGCAAAGACCGCTCCACGATTCATCAACTCCTACCCCAAGAGGGGAGAGCAAGCCAATTCCGGTTATGACAACACGTCTCTTCAAGTCTACACCTCTATGATTGCGCTTTTATGTAATCGAGCGCATCCTGAAACGTGACCAGTTTTTCCGCATCTTCATCTGAGATGTCGATATCGAACTCTTCCTCCATCGACATGATCAGTTCCACAAGGTCGAGAGAGTCAGCGCCCAGATCGTCCACGAAAGATGCTTCCGGTACGATTTCTTCCATGTCCACGCTCAGTTTTTCAGCAATGATTTTTTTTACCTTGTCTTCATACGACATTCGCGTTTCCTCCTTGTTTTACATGTACATTCCGCCGCTGACGTGGATCACTTGACCCGTCAAATAGGCGGCGGCATCTGAGACCAGAAACCGGACCGCGGCAGCGACATCTTCTGGCTGTCCGGGCCTTCCAAGAGGGATCTGGCCCAACATGGCTTCCCGGACCTTATCGGACAGAGAAGCGGTCATATCCGTTTCAATAAACCCCGGGGCCACCGCATTGACGGTGACACCCCTGGGAGCAAGCTCTTTGGCGGCTGTTTTCGTCAGGCCGATGATGCCGGCCTTGGATGCCACATAATTGGCTTGACCTGGATTTCCGATCACGCCGACGATGGATGCCACGTTCACGATCCGGCCGGAACGCTGTTTCATCATGGTTTTGCCTACCAAGCGGGAAAAGAGGAACGGCCCCTTTAAATTGACTGCCATGACGGCGTCCCAGTCGGCTTCCTTCATCCGTACCAGCAGCGTGTCCCGGGTGATACCGGCGTTATTGACCAGGACATCGATTCGTCCGGTGTCCTTTAGTATCTGTCCCACAAAGTCATTGACCTCCTGCTTCACCGCCACATTGACTTCAAAGCCTTTGGCCGTTCCGCCGGCTTCAGCGACGAGTTTCTCGGTCTCATCGGCGGCTGCCTTCTCGCCTTCGGGGTCTCCGGGATTGAAATAATTAAAAAACATGGTTGCGTCGGGATCGGCCAATGCCTCGCAGATGGCCCGCCCGATACCCCGGGATCCGCCGGTGATCACAATCGTCTTTTTTTCTGATGCCTGCATGGGTTACCTTTAAAAAATAGCGTCCGCCACCGCGTCCATATCGGCGATGACATTCTGATTGCTTTCCACCAATTTGTCGGCACCGGACGAAGCGATGACTTCAGCGGCCCCGGCCCCATCGAAGAGTCCGGTTCCGGTCAGCATCAACCAGAACTTCTGGTATACCAGCATCGAGGCTTCACAGGCGAACACGCGGGACATCGCCTTGAAGGTGTCTCCGCTGGAGTCTCCTGACGCCGACAGGCGCGCGGCCTTTCGTGCGAGGCTGGCTGCGACTTCCACGTGGGTCATCATGTCGGCCAAGGCAAACATCACATGCTGCTGCCGTGTCAACCGGTTGCCATGGGCGATCCCAATGGCTTCATTAAGCACCCGGGCGCATCGGGCCATGTGGCCGCATCCTGCGTCGGCGATGTCGCCCTGGTATCGGTCCATTTCGGCGGCAATGCTTTCGTAAAATCCCCCTTTGGTCTTTCGGGTCTTCTTCCAGCGGAAGGTACTGATAATGTTTTGCTGAATTTCGCTGGTGCCTTCATAAATGCAGGTGATCTTCACGTCCCGTTTGATCTTTTCCACTTCAAACTTGTTGATGTAGCCGTAACCGCCGAGGGCCTGAATGCCGCAGTCTGCGGCGGCATTAGCGGCTTCTGTGACAAAATATTTTGCAATGGAGCCTTCCACCTGACGATCTTCATTACTGGAATCGATCAGAAGGGCCACATCATCGATATAGGCCGTGGCCGCTTCCTGACGTACGGCCGCCGGGACAACCAGTTTGTGGGTATAGCCCTGTTTTTCAGACAGGGGTGATCCGAATTGAATCCGTTCCTGAGCATATGGAATCACGATATCGAGGACGGCATCCAATCCGCCGAGAGCCATGGCGGCCACCATCAGCCGTGTATATCCAAAGACCTTGTTGGCCTGTTTGAGCCCCTGGCCGGGGACGCCGCCGATGAGGTTTTCAACGGGCACAAACACGTCGGTGAACGTCAACGGTGATGTGTTCGATGCCCGAATTCCGTGCTTTTCTTCCCCTTTCCCCTGAACTAATCCTTCGGTGCCTTTTTCCACCACAAAGAAGGTGGGGCCTTCGGGAGTTTTGGCCAGCAGGGTGATAAAATCGGCATAGCCGCCGGTGGAGATGAACTGTTTGGTGCCGTTTACGATGTATCCGGTAACGTTGCCGGCGTCGTCGGTCACCGGTTCCGCCTTGGTTTTGAGTGCGGCGAGGTTGCTGCCGGCGCCCGGTTCGGTAACCGCATAGGCGACCAGAGCATTACCCTCCGCAATGGAGCCAAGCCACCGGGCTTTTTGCTCCGTCGTACCTCCAACCATCAACGGGTCCGCGCCAAGCTGAATTGCGAAAAACGCCGTGGAAATCCCTAAACAGATTTTGGACAGTTCCCGGGTGACTGCGCACGAATCTCTGGCACCGCCGCCCATCCCTCCGTAAGCTTCGGGCACGAAGACCAGCTGAAGCCCGATCTCAGGGCTCAGCATGTCGCGAATGGTTTCCTCGGGAAACACTTCGTCCCGGTCGTATTCCAGGATTTTCTCTTTGGTCAGCAGTCTTTTCCGGAGCTGGCGAATGGTCTCGAGTATCATCTCAAGATATTCCGGATCGATTCCTCTGGGTTCACGTGCAGGTTCGGTCATCTTGAATTCCCTTGTATCGTTGACTTTCCCTGTGACGGGTCATCTCAGCGGTGGGGAAAGGTGTTGGCTTTCTTTCGTTGGCGTGACGACGTCGCGGCGGCAGTAGGGGCCCCCATTGCCCGGGCAGCTTACTCTTCCGGCTCAATGACGGATCTTCCACGGTAGGAACCGCAGCTGGGACAGGCTCGATGGGGCTGCATGGAGTCTCCGCATTCCGGACACGTGGTCAGATTTGGAGCCGAGTGTTTTTTATGGGTTCGGCGTTTGTCCCGTCGAGTTTTGGACGTCTTTCGTTTCGGTACTGCCATGAGTAATCTCCTAATATTCTGAAAAAATTAATTATTATACCC
>Ga0056119_1000002_pt1 | contig 77321 bp, 69 predicted proteins | sample WorMettaBAHAMAS1_FD_80076 | JGI IMG/M metagenome (GOLD analysis project Ga0056119, IMG submission 80076) | Marine gutless worms symbiont microbial communities from Max Planck institute for Marine Microbiology, Germany - Olavius tantulus BAHAMAS.1 ...
CTGGGCGGCCGCGATCACCGAGGCCTCGGCCTTGTAAAAACTCTGCTTGTAGACCCGTTCGTTGGTGGTGATCAGGATCTCCACATTGCTGGTGTCGATGGCCGAAAGTCCCAGAATCGTCAGGATGGCCATGATCAGCAGCGAGATCACCATCACGGTGCCCTCTTCGTTGCGGATTGTGTGTGTGATCGACTTCATCGAATATCTCCCTGGTGCGGTGAAGCGGCCGGTCATACGGAGGCCGCTCGGAATATCTCGTAGATGACGGACTTCTGATTGGCTTCCGCGACGCTTCTGGGCCATCTCACTTCGATCCGGATCTTATATAGGCCGTATTGGCCGCGTACCCGGCGGTCGGCGGAAACGGCGTCAGCCAGATGATGTACCGTGACGGCGCGTTGTCAACGGCATCACCCAGCGGTTGTCTCCCACCCGCGAGGTTGATCGGGTTGCCACTGGCCAGATCATTCCAATCCCTGGCCATCAGGTCCTCGGCGGTCCGCATGGCGATGTTGACCGCCTGGGTGATGTCCCGGGTTTTGGAGTTGGTCAGCAGGGCGCGGGTCTGCATGCTGCCGATGGCCAGCATCCCCACCATGAATATGGAAGTGGCGATCAGCACCTCGAGGAGCGTGAATCCGCCTTCCTGCTGATTCCGCCGGATCGTGTCGGTTGTGTGTGTCTTCATGGCGTAAACTCCGTTAGCTGTTCCCTTGTGGGCCGCCGGCCCTATGAGGTGCTGATGCGAAGCCCCATATTCCGGCACTTGATGATGGTATCCAGCTCGCGCCGCATGAAATTGTCGTTGGTCGTATAGGGGCTCGCCGGCTTGTCCGTGCCAGGATTGTAGACCACCGGCAGCGGATCGTTCATAAAGGTCCGGGTGCCCCCGTAGTTCGGGAGGCCCTTGTTCGATCTGGCGACAATCCAAATCCGGACCAACCGGATGCGATCAAACAGTATATTCGGGTTAACGGCATTTCCGGCGATGTCGGTGTCCAGATCTCCGTCGTTATCGGTGTCATAGGCCCAGATCGTGTCGCCGGACCCGTCGACGTCGATCACACCGTTCTGGTCGTCGTCATAGGCATAGCCAAAGGCGATCCGCTCGATGTTGTTGGCAATGGGATCGAAGTTTTGGGTAGTGCCTCCCCGGCGACGACCGATGGACGCCACGGGGACACCGGTGTCGGGCACGCCGCCGCGGTTTGCGTCCACACCGGTCACCGGCATTCCGAATGTCAGGTCTTCGTTCGGCCTCGGCCCCAGCGTACCGGCAGGCTCGACCGTCCCGTCGCAGGTGCCGTTGTCGTCGTCATCCCAGGTAAACCGGATTTCGCCTAGACGGGCCCCGATGATGGTGGCGCAGGAGCCGCCCGTTCTGTGATAGCCGGCCAGACGGATTTCCCGCTCCATCAGGTACAATGCCGCTCTTAGGTTTTGCTGCAGCGTCACCGACTGGCTGTTGCCCACATAGGAGTTCTGCTGGGCGCGAAACACGGAATAAATGCCGGTCAGCACAATGGCGCTGACAACCATCGCGATCAACAGTTCCACCAGGGAATAACCGCTGTGGTTCAGGTGAAAACTTCCGGAAATTGCTCGTTTATGCTGATTCATGACCTCACCCGCTTTGGCCTGTGTTATAGACATTACAGATCCCGCCAACTGGTGCCGCCGTTATCGCTTTCCTGCATGATGACGCCGCCGGCCACATTGACCTGAAGTGCCCGTCCTCTCTGTCCGACAATGAGCCGTAAATTCCTCGGATAATCGGTCGGATCGGGCTCGATGGGGAATCCTCTGCCATTGAGCTGTATCTGTGTGCTGCTGCCATGAAGCGAGATGCTCGGGTGGAATGTCCCGCTAATAAACGTTTCGTAGTCGCCGGGATCGAAGTCTCCATCGCCGTCATCGTCGACAAACGCAACATAGGTCAGTGGGGTCCCGCTCAGATTTCGGGGTGACCACAGCATTTTCTTTAATGGCCCTGAGCTTGGCCAGTTGGAGCGCTCCCTGAAGTTCGCCGGTGCCGGTACTGATTCGATAGCTCGGCATGAAGGCGTACCAACCGCCGCCTGCGACCAGAAGCAGGGCCGCTATAATGCCGATGACGACTAAAAGCTCAACCAAACTGAATCCCGATTCATGTTTCATGGCATATCTCCTTCAGGCTCCAAGGACACAAATTCCATGCCATCAGAGACAAAATTGTCCGATATGGGCTCAATGGCATGGGAAAATCTATCGAATATCAGCTTAACCAATTGAAATATTTATATAAATAAAAAAAATTAATTCTCTGAGATAGAGGTGCCGCAACGTTTAGAAAGAACACTCAGTCGTAGGAAAGTCGTAGGAATGGGAAGGGTCGGCCGAATCAGGCTATAAAAAATATTGAAGCCCTAAAAAATTTTAATAGCAAAATCCTTATATCGAGCTGACAGGGGATGGTATTTCGGCTTTTGGGAGGTGGTCCATAATCCGTCGAGAACATCCGAGGTTACGGCCCATTGGACAAGGCTGTGAAAGGCGATCACCGTTATTGATTTCGGACAAAATCCACCGCGTTCTGAAACACCCGGATGCCGACGGTCGGTCCAGAGGGCAACGGCAGCCCCCGGCGCCTTCGCGCCTCCTTCTCCACCGGCCAGTCCGGGTGGTTGGTCCAATGGTTATAGGCTTCCGGATGGGGCATCAGGCCGAGGATGCGACCGGTGGGATCGCAAATCCCGGCAATATCGTAAACCGATCCGTTGGGATTGTATGGAAACGCACCGTTGGCCGGCGAACCGTCCGGCAGGGTGTATTGCAGCACCACCTGGCCGCCCTCGATGAGGCGGTCCAGGACGGCGGGCTCGGCAAACAGCTTGCCTTCACCGTGACGTATGGGCAGATCTAACGTCTGAAGCCCCCGGGTGAACACGCAAGGCGAATCCGGGTTCGAGTTTAGGTGCACCCAGTCGTCCCGAAAGCGGCCGCAATCATTGGTGGTCAGGGCCACGGTTCTCGACCGGTAATCCCCGTCCAGGCCCGGCAGGAGGCCAAGGTTGACAAGCGCCTGGAATCCGTTGCAGATCCCGATAACAAGGTTCCCGTCTTCCACGAATTTCAGAATGGTGTCGCCGATATTGGTCCGCATCCGGACCGCCTGGATGACACCGGCCCCATGGTCGTCGCCCCAGCTAAAGCCGCCGACAAAGGCCATGATCTGAAAATCGGCCAGCCGCTTCGTGCCGTCGATGAGAGAATTGATATGCACCCGCTCGGCCCCGGCACCGGCCAGCTCAAAGGCATAGGCGGTTTCATGATCACAGTTGAGACCATATCCGGTTAAGACTAACGCTTTAACGTCGGATTCTGGATTCTGGATCCTGGATGCCGGATGTGAGGAATTCTTTATGTGAGACATCTAACGTACCTTTTTGTAACCAATTGTTATGATGCCTAAATAACGATCTACTTCTCGCTGATTTGCTGTTCTCGCACAGATCGGATAAACAAAGTCAGTTCTTTACCTAAGAGTTCAATTTGATCTTGGAGCGAAGCAAATAGCTGTTGGTCCTGGAGTGATCCGGTCTTCTATAGGGTTTCAAGATGATCCATGGTTTCATCATTAGAACCGAGCGCATACGTGAGAAATCTTAGAAATTCCTGCTTGTACCGCCGTCTTCCATATCCTTCCACTATCGCCGATTTGACGGATTTTGAGGACCTACGAATCTGGCTACCTTCTTCATAAATCTCAAACTTGGGTAGTTTTTCCAGGGTCATGCGATGAATATCGATGGCCGTCTTTTCAGCAATCTGCCAGACTTCAAGATTTCTATAGCTCATTATGAATTCCCCATGAGCTTCTTCTTTCTCCGGTCACTGCCAGCATTCGATTTTCGATTCCAGTATCCAGCATCCAGGATCCAGGATCAAAGCGCTTTAAGCGGTTCCTTCCACGCCGCCTTCATCGCCTTTACGGGAACCGACAGGAGCTGCCGCCCTTCCCTTCCCATAAGGGTCAACACCGGATTCTCGGTCACGCGGCCGACGCAGGCACAGGCAACCCCGTTGAAAATATTCTCAAAATCCGCCTGCTGGGCGGGATCCACGGTGACAACAAATCGGCCCGCCGACTCGGAGAACAGCAGAATATCGTCTCGATGGGGGCCATCCGCAGGCAAATCCCCGAGGTGGATGTCCAATCCCAGGTTGCCCCCCATGGCCACCATGGCCAGGTGCACTCCCAATCCGCCCCGATAGATGCCGTGGGCCGAAGCCACCCGCTGCTCCTGGATGGCCCGGGTCAGTCTCTGGTATAGTTCCCGGCAGGCAACCGGTTCGACCTGGGGGACATTCTTTCCCAAGTATCCGAAATGCTCATAAAATTCCGATGCGCCCAGTTCATTCCGGGTGGATCCGAGCACGTACACCAGATCACCGGCCGCTTTGGCGTCGAGGGTCACGCAGCAGGAAATGTCGTCCACCACTCCGGTGGTCGAGAATTGAAGGGTTTCCAGGGCAGACACCTTGTGGGTCTCCCCGTAGCGTCCCTGGAGATTTCCATCGACATACATGCTGTCCTTTCCGGACAACAACGGAATCCCGTAGGCCACGCAGAGGTCCTCTAACGCGCGGCAGGAGCGGACCAATTGGGCGGCTTTGAATCTGCCGTCCGGGTTCGAGCCCGGATCGTACTGGATGCTGGGCCAGCAGAAGTTGTCCACTCCGGCGATATGATCCATGGTGGCGCCCACCGCGATCAACCGGCGAACGGCCTCATCGATGGTACAGGTGGTCATGTGGTAGGCGTCGATGCGGGAATAGGTCGGCAGCAATGCCTGGGCGAAGGCCAGACCCCGGGAGGCATCAAGCACCGGGCGAAGCACCGCAGCGTCGGAGGGGATGTCCCGCTCGGCTCCCACCAGGGGCTTAACCACACTGCCCCCCTGCACTTCGTGATCGTATTGTCGGAAGATCCATTCCCGGGAGCAGATGTTCGGGCTGGACAGCAAATCGAGCAGGAGCTGTCCATAATCGGCCGGTTCGGAGGTGACCGGTTCAAAAAGACCCCTGATTTCAGGGCTATACCACTCTGCATCGAATTCCCACTGGGGAAATCCGGACGTGAGTAGATCCAGATCCACAAAAGCACAGGTCCGACCCTCGTAGGTAATGTGTATCTTGCCCGAATCGGTGTACGTTCCGATCACCGTGCTCTCCACGCCGTGCTTCCGGGACAGGGCCATAAAGCGATCCAGGTTCTTCGGATCAATGACAACAGTCATCCGTTCCTGGGATTCGGAGATCCAGATCTCCCACTGGTCAAGGCCGTCATACTTGAGGGGCACCTTCTCGAGTTGTATGCGGCATCCATTGGAAAATCGTGCGGATTCACCGATGGAAGACGACAGCCCCCCGCCCCCGTTATCGGTAATAAATCGGATCAGCCCCTCGTCACGGGTTTCGAGCAGAAAATCGTGCATTTTCTTTTGGGTGTATGGGTCGCCGATCTGGACATGGCCGGCCGGCGTGTTCTCGGTGAAGGTTTCGGATGCCGCGGTGACGCCGTGGATCCCGTCTTTTCCGACCCGGCCGCCGCACATGATGGCCAGGTCACCCGGCAGGATGGTTTTCTGATCGGCGGGCTCCCCCTGAATCTGGGCCGGCATGATGCCCAGGGCGGTAACAAAAACCAAGCATTTTCCCATATACCCCGGATGAAATACGACCTGACCGAAGGTGGTGGGAATACCACTCTTATTGCCCCCGTCCCGGACCCCCTCGATGACACCGTCCAGGAGCCGGCGGGGGTGGAGGTGGGGTTTGAGATCTCCGGTATAGTCCCGATATCCCACGCAATATCCGAAGCTCCCCATGATCAGTTTCGATCCCTTTCCGGTGCCCATGGGGTCTCGATAGATACCCACGATACCGGTAATGGCCCCCCCGTAAGCTTCCATGTTGGAGGGGGAATTGTGGGTTTCTCCGGTAATGACATACAGGTGGTCGTCGTCAAACCGGCCCACGCCGGCGTTGTCCCAGAGCACCGATACCACCCAAGGCTTCTCCTCCTGGAGCCGGCGGGTCGGGGCCTCGATATAGGTTTTGAACAGGCTGTCGACGATCTCCTCCCGGCCCGTGGCCACGTCCCGATAGCGAAAGAGTCCCTGAAAGGTATTGTGATTGCAGTGGTCGCTGCGGGCCTGGGAAATGTATTCCAGTTCAATATCCGTGGGCTCGTTCAACCGCTCTCCGGCCCGTTCGGATTGGATCCGCGGGTCGAGAAAATAGGAGCGGATGGTGGGAATGTCGGCCGGATTGAGGGCCAGATTCCGCTCGTCGCTGACCTGCTGAAGGGCTTCGTCACTGGCCACGGTGATCTCGGACACCGTCGGCGTATGGTTCAGGACCACCTTGGGAATGATAACGCCGACCCCGACGGTCGGGTCCCAGTCCTTTGAAGAGAAGATCTTCCACTGCTGGATAATATCGTTGGCCAGAAGCTCCCCAGCGACCCGATCCATCGCCTCACCGGAAAGATCATTCCCGCGGATGCAATACCGCTTGGAGGTGTAAATGGCGTCATCCTTTCCCAATTGGATGCCCAAAAGATCCTCCACGGCCTCGACTGCGGTGGCCCCGGGGTTGTCCCGAACCCCCGGGCGAAACCCGACCCAGAGGGTCCAGTCAAATTCAATGGGAAGGGGATCATAGGAGGAGACCCGGGTAACGGGATTCGTGAAAATGTCCTGCTGGATCTGCCGCAGCTGGTCCCCATCCAGGTCGGCATCGATGGTGATGATGGATACGGTCCGGACCGCATCCAGAACCAGGCCGAAATAGTCTTTCGCCTTATGGCGAAGCCCTTCGCCGTCGGCGTCCAGGAGGTCGGTTTTTAAAGCGATTTCAAGTCGATGCGGCATAGTCGTTTAGGTATCAGGTAATGGGTATTAGGTACTGGGTTCGCCCGCCTGCCCGTGGGCCCGTGGGCCCGATTTTAGGCCGAGCGAATTGCATGTTTTTTACGGAGTCCCGGGAAAATGATTGCGCGTCTCTATACCACGATTCATGGCGGGGGTAAACGGGTATTGGGCTCTGGATACTGGATGCTGGATATCAGGGTAAGTCGAAGGCTGAAAGGTGAGACAGCTGAAAGTTTAAAGCTGAAAGTATAACGATTAACAACGAATGTCGTCCCGCGGAGCGGGACAAATGACAAAATGACGCTGCAGTCATGCAGCAAATGACCATTCAGCCGCCGGCCAACTGGCACACGGGCCCGGCTAACCCTTCGACTGTGCTCAGGACAAGCGGGCAGACGGGCCAACGGGCCAACCTACTTGCCCGATAGACTCCCCAACCCCGTGGGATCCCCCGCAAACCACCTCAGGATATCGTTGTAGAAGACGTAAACCATCAAAAGCAGGAGGATGAACAACCCGGCTTGCTGGGCAATTTCGCGGGCGCGCATGTTCACCGGTCTGCCGATGAGCAATTCAATGGAAAAGAACAGCAGGTGCCCGCCATCGAGAACGGGGATCGGAAGGATATTCAGGATCGCGAGGTTGATGCTGATCAGGGCAATGAGAAACACGAGGTTGACAATGCCCGCTTTGGCCTGTTCCCCGGCCATGTGGGCAATCATGATCGGTCCGCCGAGGGTTTTCGGAGAGATCTTTCCCTGGAAAATCTTACCCACCACGATAAGGGTCATCTCGGTGACCTTATAACTCTGGACCAGCGCTTCTCCGGCAGCCTCGATCGGCCCCAGCCGCTTGTGGGTCAACTCCCGGGCTGCTTCGATCCCGATGACATACCGCTCGGTCTCCTCCCCGAAATCGTTTTTGATTTGTTTGAGGGCCGGCCTGAGCGTCATATTCAGGAGGATCTCATCCCGCTCCACGGTCAGGGTTAGCGGGTTTCCCTTGCTGGCCGAGATCAGATCGGCCATGTCGTACCATGTCTCCACCGGGTGATCGTCGATGGCCACCACCAGATCGCCTGCCTTGAGTCCGGCTTCCTGGGCCGGGGTGTTTTCGCCAACTTTGCCGATGGTGGATTTCAGGATGTACGTGCCGGAGAACAAAAAGATGAGATAGAACAGCAACACCGCCAACACCACATTGAAGAACGGGCCTGCGGCCACGATGAGAATCCGCTGTAGCACCGGCTTATGGGTAAAGGATACACCCACATCTTCGGGAGCAATATCCGAGTCCTGCTCTTCACCGACCATTTTCACATAACCGCCCAAAGGTATGGCGGACACCCGGTAATCGGTTCTGCCCACCTTCTTTCCAAACAGCCGTGGGCCAAATCCCAGGGAGAATTTTTCGACACCGACTCCGAAAATCCGAGCCACGATAAAATGCCCGAGCTCATGGAAAAGAATCAGAGGTCCAAGGACGAGTAGAAAGGCCAGTATGGTATTCATATAAAATCGGTTCCCGATTTTATGAAACGCGCCTGCGTCGCTAAGTTAAAAGAAACATTCTCTGTCGAACGCCGCTTATCAGGGCTATATTTTAGCAATTCTTTAGCCGTTGTCAAACCGCGGGGGTCTTGCTCGGGCATTGCACCCAATGGAGGTTTTCCTTGAACATTACTATTCGGATCCATGTTTAATTGGCCTGTGTTTACAGTAATACCTGGATATCGCTTTTTTTGTCTAAGTGCTGAAACGATTTCATGCAATTCTTGAGCTCGTGGCGAATAGCGGAAGCCCTATTGGTATAGGTATTTAGCGGCCTCCCCTCGAGCCCACTGGTCGGCGTCTAGAATCTGTTGGAGGGTGGGATGGGTTGTGGGGGTATGGGCGGTCATCACCGTGCGGATGATCTCGGGAATCTGGAGAAACCCGATGCTCCCCTTTAGGAAGGCTTCCACCAAGACCTCATTGGCCGCATTTAGGACGGCCGGAAGTGTTTTCCCGGCCCGGCAGGCCTCAAATGCCAAGGCCAGACAGGGGAAACGGTCCAGATCCGGTGATTCAAAGGTCAAATCCGGCCCGCCGGTGAAATCGGGAAGGGGCTGTTGAATCGGCATGCGTTCCGGATAGGACAGGGCATACGCAATGGCCCCTTTCATATCCGGAACCCCGAGCTGGGCGATCACGGAACCGTCCGTGTACGCGACCATGGAATGGATGATACTTTGGGGATGGACCACCACTTCGATCTGGTCTGTTTCCACATTAAAGAGGGATTTTGCTTCAAGTACTTCTAAACCTTTATTCATTAAAGTTGCTGAATCTATTGTTATTTTATTGCCCATGGACCAGTTGGGATGGTCAAGGGCACGCTCGGGGGTGACATGGGCCAACTCCTCTGCGGGGGTCCGTCGGAATGGGCCTCCGGATGCGGTCAGCAGAATCTTGTCCAGATCCTGTTTCCGCTGTCCGGTCAAGCATTGGAAAATGGCGCTGTGTTCACTGTCCACGGGCAGAATCCGAACGTCTTGTGACAAGGCGGCCTCCATGACAATATCGCCGGCCATGACCAGGGTTTCTTTATTGGCCAAAGCGATATCTTTGCCGCTGTTGATGGCGGCAAGGGTCGGTTTCAAGCCGGCAGCGCCCATCATGGCCGCAACCACCATGTCGACATCCGGGCGGGCCGCTGCCGCCTCGTACCCTTCCGGTCCATACAGGATGTCCACCCGGGCCGACCCGTCCAACAGCCCTTTTAATTCATCCGCAATGTCGGCGTTAAACACCACGACCATTTCCGGCTGAAACTGATGCACCTGCTCCGCCAGCAGATCCACCCGGGACTTTGCGGCCAGCGCCTTGATTTGAAATCGGTCCGGAAACATGTTCACGATCCGGAGGGTATTTCGGCCAATGGAACCGGTGGACCCAAGCACAGTCAATCGTTTCATTGCGTTCATCCTGTCAGGTAGAATTTGAACAGATAGGTCAGCGGCGCCACAAACAGCAGGCCGTCGATGCGATCCAAGATACCGCCGTGGCCCGGCAGCAATCCTCCGGAGTCCTTGATACCGGCCGATCGTTTGATGGCCGACTCGAAAAGGTCGCCCAACTGACCGGCGGCAGCGGCGATAAGAAAAAACGGAATCGCGGCAACCCAGGGTAACGACGGAAGTAAAAATGCCTTGGCCACAGATGCGACCAGGAGGCTGCCAACCAATCCCCCCAGAGCCCCCTCGATCGTCTTCTTGGGGCTGACAGCGGGACACAACTTGCGGCGGCCCAAATAAGTCCCCACGTAGAAAGCCGAAGTATCCCCTCCGAATGCCAGACAGAGGATCAGAAATATCCAGGCCGCACCACCGGGATCATTTCGGATCTGAATCAGGCAGGACAGAAACAGCGGAATATACACCATGCCGGCCACCTGTCGGAACATCCGGTTGACCGCTTCCGGTTGTGTTTCGTACCGGATCACATCACTCCGGCGGCAATGATCAGGTTGCCGATCAATACGGAAAAGACCAGGTCAAAGGCGCCCCGGTAAACCGCATAAATCAGGGCCGTTCCCAACACAATGGACAGCGCGGTGTAGAGACGATCCTTGCCCGGATGAAACACGATGCCGGCGTATTCCAGCAATGCCGCCAGATTCGCGGCCAACACAATGGCCAAGAGAGCGACCGGTCCCCCTTTGAACAGCAGCACAAGAAGGATCGGTAAACCGACGATACTTGTCAGCCAGCGTTTTAAATGCATGGATCTACCCGTATGGGGTATCGGCGCCCCTTATCCTAAGCATTCCATGTAGCTCAGCATTTATAGAATTTGCCGTAAATATGTTCCGAAGGAAGACGAAGATTCCATCGTCATGCTGGACTCCGATCCGGCATCCAGAATCGGTTTGGTGTCTACTGGATTCCGGCCTCCGCCGGAATGACCTGGGTGTTTTAAAGCCATATGTCGTGTGAACGACTTACCTCGAATTGGAACTGAATTATGACAATCTCTATTGCTGAAAGGATGTTATGCAATGTTCGGGTTAGGTTACTTTGCCAAACCGTCGTTCCCGGTTCTGGTACCACCGCAGGATGTCCAGTAATTCATCGCGGTTGAAATCGGGCCATAACGTTGGGGTAATGAAAATTTCAGCGTAGGCGATCTGCCAAAGAAGAAAGTTGCTGATGCGCATCTCGCCGCTGGTGCGAATCAGAAGATCCGGATCGGGCATGTCACAGGTATACAGATATCGGGCCACTATATCCTGAGACACCGCTTCCGGATCGAGAGTCCCCGCTTTGGCCTGCTCTGCGATCTTTCTGGCCATCGCCACAATTTCCGTCCGGCCACCATAGCTCAGGGCCAGATTCAGCGTCATGGCCGTATTCTGCGACGTCACGTCCATGACCTGAGCCAAGGTTTCCTGGACATCACCGGGCAATCGATCCACCTGGCCGATGGCGTTCAACCGGATATTTTTGTCAAGCAATTCATCCGTTTCCTGGACCAGAAATCGTTTCAGGAGGGTCATTAGGGCGGCGATTTCGGATTTGGGCCGCTCCCAGTTTTCTGTGGAAAAGGCATAAAGGGTCAAAAAAGAGACGCCGATTTGCCGACAAGTGCGAACCACCGTGCGAACCGTCTCTGCCCCTCTCTCATGACCTTTGATCCGATTCAGAAGCCGTTTGCGGGCCCATCGCCCGTTCCCATCCATGATAACCGCGATGTGCCGGGGCAACCGGGTCACATCGATATCCGCCGGGATCGGTGCAGATGAGTTAGAACTCAAGTATTTCTTTCTCTTTTTCTTTTCCCAGGTCGTCAATCTTCTGGATGTACTCATCAGTGATTTTCTGGACCTGATCCTGGGCTTTGAACGCATCGTCCTCGGAGATATCACCGTCCTTTTTGAACCCTTTCAGCAGTTCGTTGGAATCCCGTCGGATATTTCGAACGGCGACCTTGTGCTCCTCTCCGGTCTTATTGGCGATTTTGACCAGCTCTTTTCTGCGCTCTTCAGTCAACGGGGGGATTGCGATCCGAATGATCTTCCCGTCGTTGGAGGGGGTCAGGCCAAGATCCGATTTCAGTATGGCTTTTTCGACATCCTTGATAACGGTCGTGTCCCAGGGCTGAATCGTGATAAGACGGCTTTCAGGGGTCGCAAGGGTCGCCATCTGATTCAGGGGAGTGAGGGTACCATAATAGTCTACGCGAATACCGTCGAGCAAAGAGAGGGACGCTCGACCGGTGCGAACCCGGTTCAGTTCATTCTTAAGGGCGGAAATCGATTTCCCCATCCGCTCTTTTGTCTCTTCGTAAACATCTTCAATCATTAGAATCACCCTGGAGTTGCGGTTGAATCCGAAATGACGATAGAAAAACCGGGCCGGCCCCGATCCGGGGCCGGCCGAAGACTATATGCGTTTAGCTGTTGGCAATTCGGGACCCGACGGCTTCCCCGCAAATGATTTTGCGGAGATTTCCCGCTGTCTTGAGATTGAAAATGATCAGCGGAAGGTCATTGTCCATGGCCAGGGAAATGGCCGTCATGTCCATGACATTGAAATGATTTTCGATCACTGTCTGGTAATCAATTTCAGGGATGAACTTGGCGTCCTGGTGGGTCACCGGATCGTTATCGTAGAGGCCGTCCACCTTGGTGGCCTTTAAGAGCACATCGGCGTGTACCTCTTGGGCCCGGAGCACGGCAGCGGTGTCGGTGGTAAAGTAGGGGTTTCCGGTGCCGGCTGCAAATATCACAACCCGGCCTTTGTCAAGATGGCGATCCGCCCGCCTCAGGATATAGGGCTCGGCAACCTCATGCATGGAAATCGCCGTCTGCACCCGCGTATGTAGGCCTTTGCGTTCAAGGATGCTCTGCAGGGCCAAACTGTTGATCACCGTGGCCAGCATCCCCATGTGGTCGGCCGAGGTTCGATCCATACCGTAGGTTCCGGCGCCGATTCCCCTGAAAATATTGCCGCCGCCGACCACGATGGCAACTTGGACATTGAGTTCGCAAATACTCAGGATCTCATCTGCCACATATTGAATCATGTCCGGGCTGATGCCGAAACTCTCCTGGCCCATCAATGCTTCGCCGCTGAGCTTCAGTAGAACACGCTTGTACCGGGGTGTATCCAAGGCGTCAGGATTCTCCTATCTGATATCGGGTGAACCGCCGGATCGATATATTTTCTCCGATTTTTGCAATCGCCTCGTTGAGCAAATCAGCAATGGTAATGTCCGGGTTTCGGACATAGGGCTGGTTCATCAAACAGCTTTCTTTGAAAAATTTGCTGAGTTTGCCGTCGACGATTTTATCCAGTATTTTTTCCGGTTTGCCCTGCTCCAGCGCCTGGGCCCGGTAAATTTCCTTTTCTTTTTCAACCACCTCTTCGGGAACATCGTCCGGACTGATCCCCAAAGGGCTGTTGGCGGCGATGTGCATCGCGATATTCTTCGCAAGATCCTGAAAGTCATCGGTTTTGGCGACAAAATCAGTTTCACAATTCACTTCAACCAGAACTCCGATTTTGCCTCCGGTATGGATATACGAATGCACAACACCTTCGGACATGGCGCGGCCCGCCCGCTTGGCGGCAGTTGCCAGCCCCTTCTTGCGAAGGAACGCAACCGACTTTTCCATATCTCCATCGCACTCGGTGAGTGCCTCCTTGCAATCCATAATGCCGGCCCCGGTCTTCTCCCGTAGTTGCTTGACAAGTGCTGCACTGATTCCTGACATTATTCTTCTCCTGCTTCTTCGGCTACGGTTTCAGTTTTCGGGGCTGGCTCGCTATCGGGTTCTTCACTGGTTTCGGTGGTAGACTTTCGGATAATCTCAACGACCGGCCCTTACGTGCCATCGGAAATGACTTTCCGTTCTCCGGGTTGCAGTTCCGCCGAGGCGGCCGCCAATTCGGATGGTTCTTCTTCCGTTTTGTCAGCTTCAGCGCGCTGGATCTCCTCGTAGCGTTGCCGTCCTTCGACACATGCATCGGCAATTCGTGAAGTAATCAGCCGAATCGCGCGGATGGCGTCATCGTTTCCTGGAATGATGTAGTCGATTTCATCCGGATCGCAGTTGGTGTCGACGATGGCGACGATGGGGATGTTCAATCGGCGACCCTCGCGAACGGCAATGGCCTCATTCTTCGGATCCACGACAAATATGGCCCCCGGTAGTCCGTCCATATTCCGGATGCCGCCCAGGTTGTTGTCCAGCTTGACCTGTTCCTTTTTGAGCTTCAGCCGTTCCTTTTTGGGGAACATCTCGATGGACCCGTCGTTGTGAATCGTGTTCAGATAATTGAGCCGATCGATACTCTGTTTGATGGTCTGGAAATTGGTCAGCATGCCCCCCAGCCAACGGTTGTGAACATAAAACATTTCGCTACGGTTGGCTTCCTCGTATATGGAATCCCGTGCCTGCTTCTTGGTACCGACAAACAGCACAGACCGGCCGCTGGCCACTGTATCGGCGAGAAAAATGTACGCGGTTTTGAACATGCGAACCGTTTTCTGCAGATCGATGATGTAAATCCCGTTTCGAGCGCCAAAGATGTACGGTTTCATCTTCGGATTCCAGCGACGGGTTTGATGACCAAAGTGAACTCCGGCTTCCAGGAGTTCTTTCATTTTTACATACGCCATGGTGTTCTCCTTCCGGTTTGGTTTATCCACCGCTTCCGTCTTCCCTGTCTCCGACCCCGCACGGCGGGGCACCGGGATTCAGGTCGGGAAACGTGTGATTTAAATAAACATCCGCCGGCCCGGGTCAGGGTCGGCTCAACATGTGTCATTGCCGTTGGACGCACACCGAATTGTTTGGTGGGGTTTCGGCCCCGGCAATAAAACCAATTACTGTTAACAAATAAAATCGTTTGGCGCAACCGCTTTTTATGGCGCAGCTGCGCTACGCCGGTATTGGGTACTCGCTGCTACCGGAGCACCGAGTATCCAATACGCTAGCTTTTCTTCCTCATCTGGACAACCCGATCCAATCCGCTGAAATCCTGGTGTACCGTAAAATCTTCGTAGTGCTCGCCGGAAGCGACAAGGGCTTCAATCGCAGCGGCCTGATCAAAACCGATCTCCAGCAGCAAATGACCTCCCGGTTTCACATAATGTGGGGCCGTCTCGATCAGATGTCGAATGGCCGATAGTCCATCCGGTCCCCCGTCCAGAGCGCCACGGGGCTCAAATTGGGCGACCTCGGGCTGTAATCCGGGAATATCGCCCCTCGGGATGTACGGCGGATTGGACACGACGAGGTCAAAGAACGAATGCTCGGGAAGCAGCGGTTCGAACCAGTGTCCGTTCAGCAGTCGGATCCGCACCCCCAGTGCGTGCCGCTGAATATTGCGTTTGGCGAATTCAAGAGCCTCCATGGATGCATCTGAGGCCAGAATGTTGACACGTGGTTTCTCCGTTGCCAGCGCCAGGGCGATCACTCCCGATCCGGTTCCAGGTTCAAAGACCGATTGTGGTGTTTCATCCGGAACCAAGGCCAGTGCCGCCTCCACCAGGCACTCGGTTTCCGGTCGGGGAATCAACACGGGAGGGCCAACCGCAATCTCCAGGGACCAGAATTCCGCGCTTCCGATAATATACGCCACCGGTTCCCGATGCACGCGGCGCCGGATGGTTTCCTTGAAACGGCTGAGCTCTTCACCTTGCAGGGGTTGATCGTAACGCAGATAAAGATCGAGGCGCCTTAACCCCAGAACATGGGCCAACAGAATTTCAGCAGCGGCTCGGGGGCTGTCAACTTCATGGGAATGAAAGTACTCGGTGGTCCACTGGATAATCTTAAGAATGGTCCAAGGCGGGTCTTGGCGCGGAGTCGGTTTCTGCATACTTCAGTGCCTGGGTCTGAAAATAAGTGGTCAGTTCATCGATGAGTTCTTCCAGGTCCCCCTGGAGGATGGCTTCCAGCTTGTATAATGTCAGGCCGATGCGATGATCGGTCACCCTCCCCTGTGGAAAGTTGTACGTCCGAATCCGGCCGCTCCGATCTCCGGTGCCCACCTGACTCTTTCGTTCCGCTGAAATTTTTTCGTTCTGCTCCTGAATGATTTGATCCAGCAGTCGTGCCAGCAGCACTTTAAGGGCCTTGGCCTTGTTTTTATGCTGGGATTTTTCATCCTGACAGGAAACCACCAATCCGGTGGGAAGGTGGGTGATCCGCACCGCGGAATCAGTGGTATTCACGGACTGTCCCCCCGGGCCAGTGGATCGGAACACATCGACCCGAATTTCGGTCGGATCGATCTCTACATCGACCTCGTCGGCTTCGGGAAGTACGGCCACCGTCACAGCGGATGTGTGAATGCGGCCCTGGGTTTCGGTGGTCGGTACGCGTTGTACCCGGTGGATGCCGCTTTCGTATTTGAAGTGGCTTTAAACCCCCTGCCCCCGGACCATGGAGATCACTTCCTTGAATCCACCGGTTCCGGTTGGATTTTGATCCATGATCTCCACTTCCCAGCCGCTGTTTTCCGAATAGCGGGTGTACATGCGGAATAGATCCCCGGCAAACAGAGCGGCTTCTTCGCCGCCGGTGCCGGCGCGGATCTCGAGGATGACATTTTTGGTGTCGTTCGGGTCCTTGGGAAGAAGGAGGCGTTTGAGCTCCTCTTCAAGCTGCTCCTTTTCCACCTCGAGGGTTTTCATTTCCTGTTTGGCCAGTTCCTTGATTTCCGGATCCGAATCCTGGATCAGGTCGCCACTGTCCTCCAGTTCCTGCAAAACCCTGCTGTATTTCCGGAACTCGGTGACGATTTTGCTCAGATCGGCATGTTCCCGGCTGTATTTCTGATAGGCGTCCCGGTCATTGATGACTTTCGGATCGCTCATTAATTGCTCGAGGTGAACATACCGTTCTTCAACTTCTTTCAACTTATCGTACATAACAAAACAAACTGGCAAATCCGATCACGGCTCAAATGGGGCAGGCTGGATATTCGCGAAGGAGTTAGAAACACGCTCCGTGGGGAATGCCCCTTTGACCGGCGATCAACCGTTTCCAGGGCAGACTGCCATTGAATGGATACCCACCGGGGAAATTATCGATACAAAAAAACGGCCTGCCATAAAAAGCAGGCCGCTGTCCAGCAATGGGAACGTGTTAGGCGTCGGTTTTCTGAAATTTGGCGTACTTTTTTCGGAACCGCTCGATCCGACCGGCCGTATCCACCAGTTTCTGTTTTCCGGTGAAAAACGGGTGGCATTTGGAACAGATTTCCACACGTATGTCCTTTTTCGTGGAACCCACTTCAATGGAATTCCCGCAGGCACAGCTGACAGTTGTAAGTTCGTACTCCGGATGAATGTTGCTCTTCATGATGTTTAAAATCCCTTCTATGCGTTCATTGAATCCAAAAAGTCTTTGTTATCACTGGTACCTTTCATTTTATCAAGTAAAAATTCGATGGCGTCAACAGGATTCAGCGACGAAAGTAGTTTTCTCAGAATCCAAACCCGGTTGAGAGTCTCCGTATCCAGCAGGAGTTCCTCTTTTCGGGTTCCCGACTTGTTGATGTCGATGGCCGGGAAGAGTCGCTTGTCGGCAATGCGCCGATCCAGTTGAAGCTCCATGTTGCCGGTACCCTTGAATTCCTCGAAAATGACCTCGTCCATTCGGCTCCCGGTATCCACCAGAGCCGTGGCGATAATGGTCAGGCTACCGCCCTCCTCAATGTTGCGTGCCGCACCGAAGAACCGCTTGGGCCGCTGCAAGGCATTGGAATCCACGCCGCCGGAAAGGATCTTCCCGGACGGCGGCACCACGGAGTTATAGGCCCGGGCCAGCCGGGTGATACTGTCCAGCAGAATGATAACGTCTTTTTTGTGTTCCACAAGGCGTTTGGCTTTTTCTATCACCATCTCTGCGACCTGGACGTGGCGTTCGGCGGGCTCGTCTAAGGTGGAACTGATCACTTCGCCTTTCACCGACCGCTCCATGTCGGTCACCTCCTCCGGGCGCTCGTCGATGAGGAGGACAAAGAGCACGATATCCTTATGGTTGGCGGTGATGCTGTTGGCAATGAACTGAAGAAGCATCGTTTTCCCGGAGCGTGGGGGGGAGACGATCAATCCCCGCTGGCCGAACCCGATGGGAGTCATCAGATCCATGATCCGGGTGGAATAGTTCTCAGGATCTTTTTCCAGATTGGTCTTACGCTCGGGATAAAGCGGCGTCAGATTGTCGAAAAGAATTTTTTCCCGGGCCGTCTCGGGGTCTTCATAATTGATCGCTTCGACCTTGAGCAGGGCAAAGTAACGTTCAGACTCCTTCGGTTGTCGGATCTGTCCGGATACAGTGTCCCCGGTTCGAAGGTTGAATCGTCGGATCTGCGAGGGGGACACATAAATGTCGTCCGGACCCGGAAGGTAATTGTAATCCGGGGCGCGCAGAAACCCGAATCCGTCCGGAAGGATCTCGAGGGTTCCTTCGCCATAGATCATGCCGTTTTTTTCGATCTGCGCCTGAAGCAGTGCGAAAATGAGGTCGGATTTCCGCATCCCGGCGGCACCCTCGATTTTGAAACTTTTGGCCATCCTGGTTAAGTCTTTGATGTTCTTATCTTTCAGTTCTACAATGTTCATCAACGCGGCTCCCTTTGAGCTTAATTAATGTTTGTGCTGGTCTTTGTTAGACCGATATATCCGACTGCGTGGCGGTATCCTCCGTCACTTACATCCACCGACTCCGGTAATGCCTTGAAAACGGAAGCATGTTTATATCAATCAACGCGGACGACAAGCGCGATATATGTTGTGTTCAGGATTCGGAATTTAGCGGTCGTCGACTCTCAATAGCAGTAGATTAGTGCCCTTGCACGGATGATTTGAAAAATCCTTGATGGCGTTTTGGAGGACGTGTACTTCAGAATAAACGTAAGATCTTTGATTCTCTCCAAATGGCAGGCGCTTTAATGTCAAAACAATTATATCATGAATTATGGTGTGTCAAGCGGTTTTGCTTTTTTTTTATGCCATGCGGAGTTTCTCCAGTTCCCCGTAGAGCCGCTCCACATCCTGCATAAGAGATTCCGGGGAATCATTGTTGAAGATCACATACCGGCTTCGAGCCATCTTTTCCGCATCGTCCATCTGGGCGTTCAACAGAGCCTGGGCCTGCTCCCGGGAGACCCCATCCCGCTTCATCAGGCGCTGGATCCGGACCCCGGCATCGGCGGTAACCACCACCACCGCATCAAATAGCGATTCCATGCCGGTTTCATACAACAGCGGGACCTCGACAACGATCAGTGCTTCGCCATCGTTCTTGGCATTCCGGATGTCCTGCTCCATCAACCGGAATATTTCAGGATGGATCAGTGATTCGAGCTGTTGACGGGCACCCCTGTTTCGAGTGATGATGTCCCGGAGTTTCCGTCGTCTCAATCGCCCGTCCGGAGAAATGATGTCCGGGCCGAACTGATCCTCGATGGCCGCCAACACTGCCGTTCCGGGAGCTGCCGCTTTACGGGACAACGCGTCCAGATCGATCACATGGGCGCTCAACGCGGCCAGGTGGTTGCAGACGGCCGACTTGCCGGAAGCCGCGCCACCGGTGACTGCGAGTAATAGTGTGGGATGATCAGGTTCCTTGGGGTTCGAGGTTTCCATCGGCCGAAACGCCACCTTGTCCATTCAGATCAGGGGTAACTGAAAATAAGCTATATCGTGACTAAGGAAACAGGCACATAGTGCCCAATATGACGACATCATGAATCGTATAGACGAGTTCAAATCAACCCTGCCGTTTAAAAAAATCCCGTCGTTCTGTCCGGCGTACCTGGTGGGAGGGACTGTCCGTGATCTTTTGTTATTACGGACGCCCACCGACTATGACATCGCAGTGGCCGGAAATCCAGAGGCTTTTGCCCAACAACTGGCGACGGAAAACAACGGACGGGTTGTGGTGATGGGAAAGCCGGGTCTGCTGCTGTACCGCGTGGTCATCCCGGGGAACCTCATCGATGTCACCGAGATCAGCGGTGAATCCATCGAGGCGGACCTCGGTGAAAGGGACTTTACCATAAACGCCATGGCGCTTGACCTGGCCGCCGGCAGCGTCATCGATCTGTTCGACGGCCAGGGGGATCTCCGTCAGGGTGTGGTTCGGATGGTATCTCCATCTGCGTTCATTAAGGATCCGGTTCGGCTGATTCGTGCCTATCGCATGGCCGCAGTCTTTTCCTTTACCATCTCAAGCGACACGACAGACGCTATCGCCGAGCACGCCCACAGAATTCAATCATCGGCGTCAGAGCGGGTCCGGGACGAATGGATGAAAATCCTGGATTCCACCACATCAGCGGCCAGTGTTCGGCAGATGGCCGAGAGCGGACTCCTCGATGTGATTTTCCCGGAATTGCCGACATCGCCTGAGCAAAAGCAACCGCCCCTCAATGCCTACGAGGATTTAGAGGAGATCCTCCGCGATCCGGAAGCTCAGTTTCCAAAATGGGCCAATGAGATCCGTGTAGATATGGCACACGGCGCGGCCGCGATGCTGAAATGCTGCAGTCTGTTTCGGTGGCTCGAGCCAACGCCGGGATCATCCGACGGCGCTATGGACAGGACGTCCTTAGACGGGCATTCGAATCGGCAGGCGGATGTGGCGCTCGGAGTTGCCGGCCGGCTCAGGTTTTCAAACTACCAAACCCGGTTCCTCGATACTGTGATTTGGCATGTGCCACTGACCCACCGCCTTTGCAGGGGGAAGCTGACACGACGGGAAGAGATGCGATTTTTCACCCGATTTGATGAACATGTCTCGGCCATGCTTCTCCTTGAAGCAGCAACAGAGGATGACGCCACGGCAAATGTCGACGCCGTTTTACAAAAATATTATGATCAGTTTCGCGTCATCAACCTTCAATCGCCTCTCATCAACGGAAGGGATCTGATCAAGGAATTGGCATTGGATCCGTCACCGGTCTTTACCCGACTTCTGTCATCTATCGCCGAAGAACGGTTATTGGGGAATATATCCACCCGGGAAGAGGCGCTGGAGTTGGTAAAGCAGACGCTGGCGCTCAATAAGCGCTGATACTGAGTTGGTATTCAGGTCGCAGGGCTCAGGTGTCGGGTTTCAGGTGTCAGGGATTCTGCTTCCAGGTCTCAGGAATTCGATGCAGGTTGCAGGATTCAAATCCTTTCCAGAACTCCATCACCCCGTAATCAAAGGGTCAACCTGCTAACCCAAATCCGAACACCCAATACCGAATACCCAATACCGAGTACCAAAAAACAGAAAGGCCCCACCCACAACTGGGCAGAGCCTCATCAGAAATGCTGTTATTTTATTACTTTACGGCATCCAGGGCGCTAAAGATGGAATCTCTGATTTCATCGACCTTGCCGACGCCCTCGATACGGATATATGTCGGGGCGGCCGCCTCGCCGGATTCTTCCCATCCTTTGTAGTACCCGATCAGCGGTTCTGTCTGATCGTGATACACCTGAAGCCGTTTTTTAACGGTTTCTTCCTTGTCATCATCACGCTGAACCAGAGGTTCGCCGGTGACATCATCTTTTCCTTCTTCCTTGGGCGGATTAAAAACGATGTGGTAGGTCCGGCCGCTGGCCAGATGCGCCCGCCGTCCGCTCATCCGCTTGATGATCTCTTCATCCGGGACATCGATGTCGACCACCGCTTCTATCGGCACGCCGGCTTCCTTCATGGCATCGGCCTGGGGGATGGTCCGGGGAAATCCGTCGAACAGGAATCCTTTTTCGCAATCGGGCTCTTTAATCCGTTCCTTCACGAGACCGATGATGACATCGTCCGGCACCAGCCCGCCGGCATCCATGAACTCTTTGGCTTTCTTGCCAAGGTCGGTACCGGCCTTGACGGCAGCGCGGAGCATATCACCGGTGGATATCTGGGGTATGTCATACTGCTCTTTAATATAATTGGCTTGTGTGCCCTTACCGGCACCGGGGCCTCCCAACAAAATTAACCGCATACGCTCTCCTCCTTTTTCTTCCTTGTTTGTCCGGCGTTTCCTGGACATTTCCTGAACACAGTATTTAAAAAACAGGCTGAATATGACCGAAACCCCTATGGGTGTCAAGATGATAATCGTGTGTATTTTAAACAACTCACAGCCTGTCTTGCGGCCGCTTGCCATGGGTGACGCAGGATATGAGGATGTCCCCCTTTGGATCGATCCGAATGCCGGCCCCAGCGGTTGACTTCTGTGGTAAACCGGTTTACGGTCCGACCCTTTCGTAGTTGCAAACCTGAAAATTGCACCAACGCTTCCTGCTAAACCCGCCCGATTCAAGCAGACGGTTGAAGCGACATGGTCCTGTTTCATAAAATCGTTGCACGATTTTATTTTGCTATTGAAATACGAAACAAATCGATATATTAATATTCATTTATCTAATATAGTAACCGATTTCACAGTGAAGGGGGCGAGAAATTTGAAGAACATTGAAGTTCGGGTTCTTGACAATGACCTTGAGAAGGCCATGCGGATTCTGAAAAAGAAGATTCAGAATGACGGACTGTTCAAGCGTCTCAAGCTCAAGAAAAGTTACGAAAAACCGAGCCAGTATCGGCGCCGCAAACAGCGCGAAGCATTACGACGCCAGCGCATCGCGGAAGCCAAGCGAAGATACTAACGGCATCGGCCCAAAATGCGTGATTGAACCCGGCAGCACCCGCTGCCGGTTTTTTTCGTGCCTTGGGACCTACCCACGGCACATGGCATTTCCTAAATTAGAGAGACCATAGATCCTCCTCTACCATGGGCGACAAAACCATTTACGAGACATGTCTGGATCGGATGTATCGCCTTCGGCGTTTTGGCATCAAGCTTGGGCTCGATACCATCCATCGGATTCTTGAAGGCCTGGGCAGCCCCCAGGATACGTTCAATTCCATTCATGTCGCAGGAACCAACGGCAAGGGTTCCATTGCGTCGGCGCTGTCGACCATCCTGACCCAAGCCGGTTATCGGACCGGCCTGTTTACTTCACCCCATCTGGTCCGATTCAATGAGCGCATCTGCATCGATACCGACCAGATCTCAGACCAACAGGTGGTAAACGCCTACGAGGCCATACGCGCTGTGGACTCCGGCGATCGGGAGCCGACCTTCTTTGAGTTCTCCACAGCCATGGCGCTGTATGAATTTGGACGACAGAAGGTGGATTGGGCGGTGGTCGAAACCGGGATGGGCGGTCGCCTGGATGCCACCAACATGCTGAAGCCCGAGGTGTGTGTCATCACTAACATCTCCCTGGAACACAAGGATTACCTGGGGAATACCATCGCCGAGATCGCCGGTGAAAAAGCCGGCATCATCAAGCCCGGGATTCCCCTGGTCACCGGGGTGCGTCAAAAAACCGCCCGAACCGTCATTGAAGGTCGCGCCAAAGAAATGGAAGCGCCCGTGTCTCTGCTCGGACGGGACTTCCGGGTCAGGCGAAACCGCCGGAACCGAACCTTCACCTACTACGGAATGGACGGTGTCTGGCCTGACATGGAAACCGGTCTTCGGGGTGATTTTCAGATCGAAAATGCCGCCATGGTGCTGGCCACCTGTGAGTTGCTCAACCGACAGGGCGCCGGACTTGTGCGAGGATCGGTGGTCGACGGTTTAAGAACAAACCGATGGCCGGGAAGACTGGAAATCGTGTCCCAGCGGCCTCTGATTATACTGGATGGGGCACACAATCTTATGGCCGCCCGAAATCTCAAGAAATACATCGCGGAAAACCTGGCCGATCGTCACGTCACGCTGGTCGTGGGGATTCTGGACGACAAACCTTACAAGACGATCTTAAAAGACCTGGCCGCCCATGCGGATCGAATCATTGTCACGCGGCCCCGAATCGACCGGGCTCTTCCTCCGGAAGCCCTATACCCGGAAGCCGCACAGCTGGCACCGGAGATCGAGATGGTGCCGGATGTGGCCGGTGCGGTAAAACGGGCCGTGGAGACTGCCGATCCGAAAAATGTGGTGGTCATCGCCGGGTCTCTGTATGTCGTAGGTGAGGCAAAGGAATATTTTGATTCGCCAGAAGGCCAAGGCCTTGTAAATTAGGTGCTCGGTATGCCCGTGTGCCCGTTGGCCCGTTAGCCCGTTGGCCCGTGGGCCGGTTGTACTCGGATACAAGATCCAAGACTCAGGATTCAGGATATGAAAGACAATCAATCAGTTTCCACCCCTGAGACGTCCATCCTGTATCCTGGATCTTGAATCCTGAAACCCGAAACCTGCCCTCTGTCCTCTGCCCTCTGACATCAGACCTCCGACATCTGACATCTGTCTCCTTCCAGTATCGAGCATCCAGCCCGCCAAGGGCGGGTGAGCATCCAGAAACCAGATCCTTCCTTGACTTCCCACCTCGAATCATTTAATTTGTCGCATCCAGCATATATGCGCCTGTAGCTCAGGGGATAGAGCGTCAGCCTCCGGAGCTGAAAGCCGCTGGTTCGAATCCAGCCAGGCGTACCAGTAAAAACAAGAGGGTTAGCCGGTACCGGCTAACCCTCTTGTTTTTACCAGGAGAATAAAAAGCGGGGACAGATCCATTTTTAACGTAACGACACTGCTGTTCCGACCTAAGCATCCAGGTATCGTTCGCAGCCCATTGATAAAGCCATAGTCTGGATTATTTCAAGGCCGGTGCTCAAACACCGATAACGGTCTCTTGAATCAGTCGGCATACCCTAAATGTTATAATGCAAGACCTGACTCTATTCGCCACTCCTGTCGAGCCTGCCTGCTATCTGGTCTGGACTGACCCCAAGGCATTAGCGCACTCAATAATCTCCGGGTACAGCTTGACGGCCACCTGAAGCTCGGGAGGAACCATCCCGACATCCTCAACCCAGCCTTCTGCAACCGCAATACCCGTATAAACCGTAAAGATTGCGCCAAGTGCGAAGCGAAGGAATTCCAAGCGCGAATGCTCGTCAGGAGTCTGGGTATCGCTGAGATTTCGCACGTGACCCGCAAGCGTCTGTATACCCACCTGTGCCGGCTTGGGTTCTGCACGACACATCGCCCCGATAGTATTGAGATCCGCAGTAATCCGATCGCCGACCTCTGGGAACCCGCGTTCGAGACACTCTGTCAGCCACGCATATTCTTGCGTTTCACCATATGTCGTTTGATTGCTCATCGTATGCCTCCATTCATCGGTCTGTACTTCCTTAGTCGCGATATTTCTTGGTAATGGCCTCAATTGGATCCGAACGAGGAAAGTAGTAATCGGATAGGCTCGGTGAACCGATCACCCTGACATCTGAGATTCCCGCTGCTTGGGAGTATAAACGATGGCGATAGACAAATTTATAGCGCTCGATCGTCTCAATCATAGGGGAATCGTGCGCCGGTACAAATTTTCCTTTCTGAAGTCCAGGCCGCATCACAACCGGTGGCAAGGTCAGAGGAAGTGCGATTCGTTGAATCTTATGCATCGGAACTGCATACAGCGCACCGTACTCGGGACTTCCGTCTCGCACTGAATGTTCCGCAAAGTAAAACGCTGCATCATATGAGAAGGTGACGTCGAGGTAGTGCGTTGGAAAACCATAGTGTTGGCAGACCGCCTCACGGTGCTCAGTTCGCAAACCTTTAGGATATTGAGCGATCAGCGGCTCCCAAGCCTCCAGTTCATGGATAAAACGCGCCGCCGCTTCGCGCTTTTGCGCCAAGCGCTCGGGTCCGAATTCTTCCTCTGCCCTAGTCAGCGACGTGGTGACAATCCAGTTCGCATCAGCGTGCCCACGGAGCAGTACCGTCTGGTTCGCCCACAGAATCTGAAGAAAGAAGAGAAGTTGGTAGCCATCGTCGAACACATAGTCGGCAGATTTAGACCAGTCATCGTGCAGTTCGATCCAGTGTTTGAAGAGAAGATCCGAAACCTTGGCCACATCTTCACCAAAGCGGTTCGCTTCGTATGCGCTGCACCCCGGTGGCTCGTAGCCGTGGTAAGTGCGACGCCGAGACATAATTTCAGGTTGGTCCGCCATGCAGTGGTAAAGCATTGTTGCAGCACGGTATAGAAACTCCGGGTCGCGCGGCCATCTGTCAGGAGGAAGTTTCATGCCACAGACTCCCAGGGGTCAGGTCTTGCATTATTACATTTTTCAATTACTACACCGCTCAGTATAAAATTATTTTATGCCGGCTGAACTTTAAGTCCGACCAACTTTTCCGTATCTGGGAGGCAGGGAACGGAAAGACTCCACACCGTGGCGGAACCAGAGCAGTGTACTAATGCGGCGCCTGTTCACTCTTCAGTACCGGGAATCTATTCCCTAATCTTCTTCGGACTCTCCGACGGCCTCTTCCAGGAGATCCTCAATGGCCACGCCCAGGTCACTCAATTTATGACCCAGGTCGGCAATCTCGTTGGCGATTCGATTCAGTTCCAGAAGCTTGTCTTCCGTCAGAACGTAGGCTCGAGGTTTCATTGGCAGCCCCCCTTAGAACGTAGTATGAAATAGTTGAAGAAAACCGAATTCAAATAGGTTTCTCCGCTTCTACGGTCATGCCGGTCCCGGGTCAGGTCCGGGATTACGGATCCGGTATCCATTTTTAAATGCGCTGGATGCCGGATCGGAGTCCGGCATGACGATGGGTTCTTCGTCTTCACCCGGAACATATTTATGGCAACGGCTATAGCCTGTGCATTTCACCAATGGGAGACTTGTAAATCCAGAATAGAACTTATTTAAAAATGTGGATCACGATTCAGGGCAAGGCGCGGGGCGGCTGAAAAGCGGAGCATACACGGTAGTATGTGAGCATTTTCAGACGTCTCGCAACACCGCCATGGACCGTTAGATGCATTTGTAAAATAGTTCTATTTGCCAAACGGGAGTCCTTTCAATACGCCTTTCACCTGCTCTTCTACTGATTTGACGGCATCCTCGGAACTGTCCGTCAACCCCTTGACCACATCTTCGGTGGGAGCGCCACCGCCGCCGGTGATCATCCCGGCCAGATCCGGTTCGAATTTGGGGTTGGAAAAGGTACCGCTGACCATTACCGGAACCGTAATACCGCCCCGATCCATGGTATCGCCCTGCCCTTTCATCGTCCCCACGATTTTCGGATTCACCCGCATGTCGAGTGCTTCCGACACCAGGTTGGCAGTTCCCTGGGCGTTCACGCGGATAAAGGGCGACAGCAGTTTCGCGTTTCCTATTTTGGCGACGCCCTTTTGAATGTAGACCGGTACATTGAGTTCGGAAAAATCGGTCCGGGGTTTTTTCCCACCCTGGGCCTCCATACCGAATACAGCTTGGATGTTTCGCGCCATGGAGGCCAGATCGATCCCTTTGATGGCCCCATCGGTAAATCGCAGCAGGCCCTCGCCACCGAGGGTCTTCTTGACAGATTCGGGATCGTCGCCTTTCATGGATAACTCAAGGCGTGCATTCGTGGTTCCTTCCAGAAAGTCCTTGTTCATGACATCCTTCATCAGGGGATTGATTTTAAGCCCTTTGGCCGATAGCCGAACGTCGGTTTTCGGCCGATCACGCGTCACATTGATCACGGCCCGGCCGGAAACGTCTCCCTGATACATGGCCATGGACGGAGACACCTGAATGATGCCCCCCTTTGCCTTTATCGTTATCCGCACGTTCTCCATTCTGGCCTTGGCCACTTTGAGCTTCCCGATTTTCGCCTGGCCGTCCAGAATGAGTCTTGTCAATGGTGTATAGTCTGTCTTTGTTTTTTGGGCGGATCCGGCCGTTGATTGCCGGGGCCGACCTTCCCCGCCGGATTCCGCTTCGGGGGGCAGATAGCGATCCGCATCCATGACGTCCATTTCCGTTTTAAACCACAGTTCCGGGCGGGAAAAATCCTTGATGTTTGCCACGAGCGTCATGGTGGAATCATCCAGAATCAGAGTTCCGTCCTGGATGGCGACCTTTTGCGGATCTCCCTTAATTCGGGCCTTGAATGAAGCCCTCGTCAATACATTCGGATCTGCCGTTTGAATGGGCAGCGCTTGCCCCATGGCCGCCATTAATTTGCGGGGAGAAAATTCGGCAATATCCACGGCCATATCAAAACGGGGATCCGCCGTTAAATCTTCCACCTGCCCTTTGAGGCCGAGCTGTATCCGGTCCAGGGCAATTACAGCCAGTTCAACCGGCAGTTTCTCTTTGCCGATGTCTCCGCTGATGGGGCCCACACGGCCTTCTGCGGAGATGCGTTTGTTGTCGACGCGGGCGGAAAAGGACAACGGTACCGGCCCTTCCATGGACACATCCCGGATCACCAGTTGCAGATCCTTTATATCGTTCCGTGTTCCGGCCTTATTATCGATCCACTGCACGGCGCCGTCGGTGATCGCCAGTTCACCTACGGTAAGGCTCTTTATCGGGAAGCCACCCTCCGGCGGCTCCCCGGCGCCCTTCTCTTTTGCAGGGGTCTTTTCCGTCGCCGGCGCACCGAAGCCTTCCCAGTTGCCCTTGCCCTTCCTGTTTTTGATCAGGACAATCCGGGGATTTTTCACAACAAACCGATTTACCCGAATGTCCTTTGACATCAGCGGCAGCAGTTTCACCCGAACTTCAAACTGACTGATACGGATCATATCTTTTTCGGGAAATCCCTTGGGGTTGCCAAGGCTCAAATCCGTCAAGGAAAACCCGGCCCAAGGAAATAAAGACAATTCCAGATCTCCGCCGATGGCAAAGGGGCGACCGGAGGCCTGGGACACGGCTTTTTCAATCCGGGGCTTGTGCTTGTTCACGTCCACCAGCATGGGAATCAGGATCAGGGCCACCAGCAGGAGAACGATCAGCCCTCCGCCGATGATGAATATCCATTTTACGGTTTTCATGGAATTTCTCCGCAAAATTAAAGGTTGAATAATAAAATCGTGAAACGATTTTATGAAGATTGTTAAGTAGGTGGCTAAAATGGAGAAAAGGATACTTCAGCACCGTCGAATTCAGCGTTATCGACGGCCGGATAATCGATTCGGAAAATACCACCAACTTATCCTTGAATCAAGCGCCGGTCGGGCCCGGCATCCAAGTCCGGTCAGGTTGCATTTACGGCTGCCTGTGCTTATACTGCAGGTGCTATGAGCGAGAAGATACCAAACCCGAAAGACCTGGAAAAAGAGATCAGCGAGTTCCTCTCGAAAAAGTTTGGCAGCAATGTGCAAATCGTCTCTCCCGTTGTCCTTCCCCAGGAAAGCCCTGCCGAAACGGAAACGACCAAGCGGCGACCCGGCCGACGGGTTAACTTCGACCTTCGGCCCGAAGAACTGGTCGCCTATCTGGACCGCTACATGGTCAAGCAGGACCGTGCCAAAGCGATCCTATCGACAAAAATATGTACTCATTTCAATAGAATAAAGCATGCCCAGGCCTCACCTAAGACGATCCCGGAACTGGTGGGCAGCATCAAAAACAACGTCCTCATGATCGGCCCCACAGGGGTTGGAAAAACGTACATGGTGAAGCTGATCGCCCGGAAAATCGGAGTGCCCTTTGTCAAGGGGGACGCCACCAAGTTCAGCGAAACCGGGTACGTTGGCGGAGACGTCGAAGACCTGGTCCGGGACCTGGTGCGCGAAGCCGACGGGGACATCGAGCTGGCCCAGTATGGAATCATTTACATCGATGAAATCGATAAGATCGCTTCAAGTCATAATTTGATCGGGGCAGACGTCTCTAGGACCGGCGTGCAGCGGGCTCTTTTAAAACCGCTGGAAGAAACCGAGGTGGACCTGAAGGTCCCCCACGATCCCATTTCCATGATCCAGGAGATCGAACGCTTTCGAAAGACCGGAAAACGGGACAGCCAGACGGTAAACACCAAGAACATTTTGTTCATCGTGAGCGGCGCATTCTCGCAACTGGTGCCCATCATCAAGAAACGCATCACCGATCAGGGAATCGGTTTCGGAGCAAGCCTTCGAAAGCCCGATGACGACTCCAGAATTCTCCAGCAGGTCAGATCAGAGGATCTCATCGAATTCGGCTTTGAATCCGAATTTGTCGGGCGGCTGCCGGTCCGGTCTATATTCGAACGGCTGACCGAAGACGATTTGTTTGAAATTCTGCAAAATCCAAACAACCCGATTATTCTTGGAAAAAAACTCGATTTTGCCGCCTATGGGATTGATGTCAAATTTTCGGAAGACGCCTTGAGAACACTGGCCCGAGATGCATTCGACGAAAATACCGGAGCCCGGGGATTGGTCAGCGCTGTGGAAAACGCCCTGCTCCCCTACGAAAAAAAATTACCGTCCACGAATGTTGGGAAGTTTCCCGTTACCAGAGAGGTCATCGACCATCCGAAAAAAAGCCTGGGTGATTTGATTAAAACCGGGGGCAAAAAGCGCGCCTTTGAGCAACTGGCACAAGCGGAACGGGAAACCATTGCCGCCTATGTGGCCGCCAACGCCCACAACTATGGCGATCGGTACGGACTCGTGATCACCCCGTCCAGGATCCGGCTCATTGCCGCCTATTACGCACTGAATGTAATGGATCTCGGTAAGGTGATCGAGACCGTCAAAAAGTTTTACGATGAAGTAAAAGCACTGGAGTTGCAATTCTATAAAAGACATGACATTAACATCGTCCTTGAGGACGATGCCGTGGATTTCATTATCGAACAGCGCATCAACAGCCGCACGACATTGACGGGGATCGGCGATCAGCTCTCCACCATGTTTGAGCATGGTCTTAAATTGATCCGGGAAAAGACCGGCAGGAAACGCTTTTTTATCACCAGGGACGCCATGCTGGATCCGGAAGAATTCATCAGCGGCTTCATTAAAAGCGGCCTGAAGGAAGATCCGGAACTCCCTTCCGATTAGAAATCATCTGCATGTCTGAATTTGCTCGGCGCGTATCGCCGGAAAGGTGAGTATTTATATGATCGGTATATCCAAACTGTATTGCGGGACCGTGGAACCCTCGGATGCCCTTCGCTACGGACGTCATTCGTCCCAAATGCCGTCCCACCTGCTGCAATTTTCAAAAGACAAACGCCCGGTCGTGGTGTGGAACATGACCCGTAAATGCAACCTCAAGTGCGTTCACTGCTACGCCCATGCCCGGGACGAGTCTTCAGAGGACGAATTGAGTACCGACCAAGGACGACAGCTCATCGACGATCTGGCCGGTTTCGGGGTGCCGGTATTGCTTTTCTCGGGGGGCGAACCACTGGTTCGAAAAGACCTTCCGGATCTGGCCGCCTATGCGGTGGAAAGGGGCATGCGGGCGGTAATTTCCACAAACGGTACGCTGATTACCCGGGAAAAGGCTCGCACGCTAAAGGAAATCGGTCTCTCTTACGTGGGCATCAGCCTCGATGGCATGGAAGAGATCAACGATCGGTTCCGAGGCGTCACCGGGGCGTTTAACAAGGCCATGGAAGGCATTGAAAACTGCCAGGCTGCCGGCATCAAGGTGGGGCTTCGCTTCACCATCAATAAATTCAATGTCGACGAGATTCCAAAAGTGTTCGATCTCCTCGAAGAACGGAATATCTCCAGGGTGTGCTTCTATCATCTGGTATACGCCGGAAGAGGGTCTGAACTGGTGGAAGAGGATCTCTCCCACGATGCCTCCAGGGAGGCCGTCAACCTGATCATGGATCGCACGCGGGATCTGCACCAGCGCGGAAAACCCAAAGAAGTACTCACGGTGGACAACCATGCCGACGGCCCGTTTGTGTACCTGAGACTAAAGGAAGAAGATCCGAAACGGGCGGAGGAAGTCTACGAACTTCTGAAAATGAATGAGGGGAACAATTCCGGGCGGGGCATTGGGTGCGTCAGCTGGAACGGGGATGTTCATGCTGATCAGTTCTGGCGGCACTATAGTTTCGGAAACGTCCTGGAGCGGCCATTTTCAGAAATATGGACAGATACCTCCAACCCGCTGTTGAAGCGGCTGAAAAGCAAAAAAGAATACGTAAAGGGTCGGTGTGCCCAGTGCCGGTGGCTCGATATCTGTGCGGGAAATTTCAGAGTACGCGCCGAAGCGGTTACCGGTGACGTATGGGCCCCGGATCCGGCTTGTTACTTGACCGATGAGGAGATTGGGATAGCTCTGGCTTAGCCGGACCCGAAGGATCCGGCGGTATTGGGTACCGGGTATTCGGAATCCTGAATGAATTTGAGAATCGAGTTAGCAGCAAATACCCAATACCTAATACCCAATACCCATTCCCCAATACCCAACTCCGAAGGAGAGATTATGCTATTCCCTGACTATCGCCCCAGGAGAATGCGGCAGAACCAGGCGTTTCGCCGGATGATCCGGGAAACGGAACTTTCCACCGCCGATATGGTCCTGCCGTTATTCGCCGTTGAGGGCAGCGGCGTCCAGGATCCCATCGAGTCCATGCCGGGTCAGTATCATTACTCTGTCGACAAAATAGCGGGTGTCGCCGGCCAGGCGGTGAACGCCGGCATACCGGCAGTCATTCTGTTCGGCGTCCCGGATCGCAAGGACGCCCTGGGTACGAGGGCCTATGCAGACGACGGCATCGTCCAGAAAGCCGCCCGGGCCATCAAGGAGGCCAATCCGGATCTTGCCGTCATCACCGATGTATGCCTTTGTCAATATACCGAACACGGGCACTGCGGCGTCGTTGATGGCGATGTCATCGACAACGACGCCACCCTGGATCTGTTGGCCCGAACCGCGGTTTCCCATGCCCGGGCCGGGGCGGACATGGTGGCCCCTTCGGATATGATGGACGGCCGTGTGGCGGAGATCCGGGAAGCTCTCGATGAAAACGGTTACGGACAAACACCGATCATGGCCTATTCGGCCAAGTATTGCTCGGCCTATTACGGACCCTTTCGGGACGCGGCGGATTCAGCCCCGAAATTCGGTGACCGCCGGACCTACCAGATGGACCCGGCCAATGGGGTGGAGGCGATCCGGGAAGCCACCCTAGATGTGGAAGAAGGCGCCGATGTGATCATGGTCAAACCGGCACTTGCCTATCTGGACATCATCTACCGGGTGCGGGAGGAGTTCGACCTGCAGGTGGCGGCCTACAACGTCAGCGGCGAATATGCCATGATCAAGGCGGCCGATAAAATGGGATGGCTCGACGGCCAACGGGTGATGATGGAAACCCTGACCGCCATAAAGCGCGCCGGCGCGGACATGATCCTGACCTATTTTGCCCTCGAAGCAGCCGACATCCTGAACAGATAGGATCAAATAACAAATCTCAAATAACAAATTACAAATAACAAGATGTCAGGTGCCAAACACGAAACACAAAAAACCAAATACTGAACACTGACACCCCGAACCCTGAACCTCGAGCCCTGGACCTTGAATCCGCCAGAGGCGGTAAAGCCCTGAACCTTGAACTCTGAACAGAAAACGAATATGTATCCTGATCACACCCATAAGAAAGGCACCGGGCATCCCCACTCAAAGGTGGCTCCCAAAGGTGCTGTCCTTCGTTTAGTCGCCTGGGAAGTCACCCGGAACTGTAACCTGTCCTGCATGCATTGCCGGGCGTCTGCCACCATGGGGCCCTATACCGGTGAGCTCGAAACCGATGCGTGCATGAGGCTTCTGGATGAAATCGCCGAGGTGGGGAGTCCCATCGTCATTCTAACGGGCGGAGAGCCGTTGTTGAGGTCAGACATCTTCGACATCGCCCGATACGGCACCCAAAAAGGGCTCCGGATGGTGATGGCGCCCAACGGCACGCTGATTACAGAAGACATCGCCCGCAAACTCGTCGACGTCGGGATCCAGCGCATCAGCGTCAGTCTCGACGGTGCAACCAGAGAAAAACACGACCGCTTCCGGGGTGTTGAAGGTGCCTACGATGGCGCCCTCCGTGGCATTCAATTCGCCAAGGATGTCGGACTCCCCTTTCAGATCAACACCACCATCACCCGCACCAATCTTGAGGAGATTCCGAAAATCCAGGAACTGGCCATTGAACTGGGGGCTGTGGCGCACCATATCTTTCTTCTGGTCCCCACTGGGCGAGGCAAATACATCGTGGACCAGGAGATCACCGCAGCAGAGTACGAGGAAACCCTGAACTGGTTCTACGACCAGAGGGACAAGTCCCCCCTTCAGTTAAAGGCAACCTGCGCTCCCCATTACTACCGCATCCTTCGTCAGCGTGCCCGGGAAGATGGTGAAAAGGTAACATTCGAAACCCACGGTCTGGATGCCGTTACCCGAGGGTGCCTGGGAGGTACCGGATTCTGCTTTATATCACACCGGGGAATCGTACAGCCCTGTGGATTCCTGAATACCGAAGCCGGCGACGTCACCAAGCAGCCATTTCCGGAAATTTGGGACAACTCCGAAGTATTCCGCAACCTGAGATCTTTCGATGAACTCGAAGGTAAGTGCGGAGCCTGTGAATACCGCCGGGTGTGCGGCGGATGCCGTGCCCGAGCCTTTGAAGCCACGGGTGACTATATGGTCGAAGAGCCATTGTGCTCCTATCAACCGGCCGGATGTAGATAGGTATTGGGGATTGGGGATTGGGTATTAAGGATTCGGTACTGGGTATCTGGTATTCGGTATTAGATGTCTGATAGCTGCGAGCCGATACTGGATTCTGGTTACTGGATATTCGGTTTCGTTTGGCCTGCTGGTTTTGGATTCAGGATCCAAGATGCAGGATGCAAACTCACGCCTAAAACCTCCCCTGCGCGTAGATGGGTAAAGTTTTCCGGCTTCCAACATTCACCTCTCACCTTCTGTGTCTTTCGGTCCATCAGCAAGCCAAAGCTCTATGTTGGAGAGTTCCTGAGGCCCCCAACTCGTATCTTCGTATCTTGAATCCTGAATTCTGCATCTTGGATCTTCGTATCTTGCATCTTGCATCTCCAAGCCCTTTCTTGTGAAATCCAATTCTCCCTGATATAGATGAATCAGTACCCACCCAAGCAACAGGAGACGTCATGAAGATCAGAGATTTGATGATCGAAGAGTGCCTTACGATCACCGAAAGGGCGTCTATCCAGGATGCTCTGGAGGTGATGAAAACCAACTCCATCCGCCACCTGCCGGTGGTTACCGAGAAGAACCGCCTGGTAGGGTTTGTCACCCTGGCAGATTTAAGGGCAGGGCTCATGCAATCCATGATCAGCCAGGTATCCCTTTCCGATCTGATCATCCGAGACCCGATTACCGTCCACCCGGATGATGACATCGAGGTCGCCGCCCAGCTCATCTACAATCATAAGATCGGGGGATTGCCCGTAGTGGAAAGTGGTCGCGTGGTCGGCATCCTGACCGAATCCGACATCCTGCGGGCCTTCATCGACATGATGGGCATCCTCACATCCACCTCCCGGGTCGACGTGGTGATGGACAATTCCCCGGATTCATTGAATAAGGCGCTGCGCATCATCAGCGATTGCGGCGGGGATATTATCAACGTGGGCACATCCGGACGGAGAGCTGCAAACAAAACCTATTGCTTCCGTCTGGCTTCATGCAAAACGGATGGTATCCGTAGTGCTCTGGAAAACGAAGGATTTTCTGTAATCGCAGCGATGGACTGATCGGGGTGCGGTGAACAGGCATATCGATATTTATGGCGTTGCGCGGCTCCGGAACGGTGGGCCGCGTTTTTTTACTCCTTCAACACAGCCTGTCAATCTTTGATGGGCTCCTGATTTTCTTCTTCTCCGGTTTCGGCAGCCTTGGTTGCTGAACATCCGGGGTCCGTTTTCATTTGCCATCCGCTACGGATCGCAAATCGAATAAATTTCTTCTCTGCCGCCTCGAAATCATCTTTACTATAGAAACCTGTATTCTCCTGGATACGAAACTGCTTCCGATACCGGGAAACAAGCAATTTGATGCCCTGATCGATCTTTTGTCGGGAGGTCATGGGATCTCCTCCATTGGGGTGGATGCGTGGTGAATGGAAGACGTGATCTGTATATGGGTTGCAAAAAACACACCATTCAGGCTGAATTATCTTTGTCTGTATTTCTAATGTTTTAATGCCGGACTCATACAAAATGATGAGAGCGGTACACCGCTAAAATTGGATTTTTTCGACATTATTGCAGGATTCGACACCGTGGAAACGGGGTTGGGCGGGGAAGTTTGAAAAACCCTTGGCGCCGACTTGGCATCCGGCGCCAAGGGTTTTTGAAGAGAGTTCACGCCGTTTTCGGGCTAATCCAAAACCTCCATCAACTTTCCGCAGCACGGCGGAATTCGGTCACCCGGATTCAATTTTGCGTACTTGTTGCACGTATAGCAGACGGCGGTGCTATCTCCCTCCACATACACGGCGGGATATTCATCGGAACCTTCGACCCCCTCGATGGCAAACCGTGCCATGTTGTCATCCTTGGGCACGTAAGCCCCCACCGGAACCATCTTCTTGTTGAACCGGGCACAGTCCACCATCAGTCGCCAGAGGGCTTCCAGTTTAGCTGTCTCTGCGTCGTTGTCCGGTGTGAATTCGACAAGGTTCTTTTGGATGTTGATCTGCATTCGTTTCTCCTCCTTTAACGTGTAGTTTACCTGTATACTTCACCTAAACAATTACCCGGGACGGTCGGTGCCTCTATGCTTCCGGGCTGTCCAGGGCATTCAACATCAGAGTAATGGGACGATCTTCTTCGCTTTTCCCGGCGAATCGGATCGGTCCGGGGCGGCGGTATTGATCTTCTCCGGCGTTGGCGGCCAGCCATTTCTCCCGCAGGGCCTTCGAAACCCGGAAGGCGGTGGAATTGCAGTCCACAACACTCCGCTCGATGACCAGGGCCAGCTTCCCTTTACGCTCCTCCAAATGCATCAAGGGCCCAATGGGGATACCGATGGGCTCCCAGATCGAAAAATCATGCTCCAGGTTTTTAATCGCCGCCATATGCCCGGTGGCGCCGTTGGCGATCAGGGAAAATACCGTAAGGCCCAGATTGTAGGTATAATTGCAGTCGAACTGTGTCGGGTCCGCGCCCCGGCCATCGTACCCGTAGAAGTGGATCTGGGTTTTAAACTTTGGAAGGGATTTATGAAAAATCTTATCCACCGGCTCCGGAAGCGGCTCGTTTTTCCCGATGAGGCCCGCTTGTACCAGGCACTGATTGCATGTTTTAATGGAGAAAATGGTGGGTTTCATGAGCAGGAAGTCTTCGCCGTGATACTTCCTGAACAGCGCTTCTCCAGACTGGTCCGGATCCAAACCACCCTGCTCCATGGTTTTGAAGTAGTAGTCTTTGGCGATACCGACGGTGTACTCACCTTGCTCCTGGAGAATCCCGAGATAGTCCCTGACGAGGCCCATGAGAACTTTTTCGGTTTCCACCTGTGAAAATTGAAAGTTGCAGTGGGCATCCCGCTCGGTCAGCAGTCCTTCCTGGAAAAATGCCGGGATGTCGTTGAACAAATCGTCGTCCCGGGTATTCCAGACTGAAAAGGTGCTGTCTTCGCGACTGCGCCGAGCTAAGCGGCGCAGATATTCCAGTTTCTCGTCCAGGGAGAAAAAGTCACTGTGGAAATCGGTATCGTGGGTCCGGTTGTAGTCTGCGATAATGGTGTTGAGTTTGACAATAAAGACCTGGATTTCATTAATGAATTCGAGGACCCCTTCCGGGATGACAATCACGCCGTAGTTCTTACCCACGGCAGCCCGTCGGACGATGGCATCGCAAATCACCCGGGACAAATGCCGAAGGGTCATGCCATAGGCCGTATAGTCCACGCTGGCGGCAGTTTCGGCCTGTTCGATCCGCCGGGCGTCGACATAATCAGCCAAGTCCTCGCCGATCAGCGTCAGATTGGCGTGTGTTTGCAGCGCAACCTCCAACGCCAGATGGCTGGCCACCCTCCCCATGACCTTGCAGATATGCCAATATTTGACATCCGAGCTGCTGTCCGTGCAGAGATTGGCGATGGCAGCGGCAAATGACCGGGCCGCGGTGTGGAATCCAAAGGACATGGCGCAGAGGATGTTGCCGTCGGCGTCTCGAACCTGAATGTCGCCGTCAATGGTTTTGGGTACGCCAAGCACCTGAATACCATCGTCGTATAGTTCCTGGGCCAGAAAGGCTGCGTTTGTATTGGAATCATCTCCGCCGACGATGACCAGGGCATCGAGCCCAAGGTCGAGGCAGGTTTTCCGGGAGAGCGCCATTTTGACCGGCGTGTCAATTTTCGTTCTTCCGGTCTTGATCATGGTAAAGCCACCCAGGTTTCGATAGGTGTCCACAATCTCCTGGGTCAACTCCACCGCCTCGTTTTCGATAATTCCGTCAGGCCCCAACAGAAATCCCAAAATCCGGTTGTCGGGATTGGCTGTTTTAGCGGCATCAAAAAGTCCGGCAATGACATTGTGACCGCCCGGGGCCGGTCCCCCGGAGAAGACGATCCCAATGTTCCGGGCCTTTTCATAGGTTGCCTTGAATGCCTCCTCCGGCGCATCCACCCCATAGACCTGCTGGACTTTGTTGTCGATGATTTTTGGAAGCTGCCTTCGGGATTCTCCGTCAATCTCGAACCGATACGTGTCGATGTCTTCCAGTGCGGTGTAGTCGTGGGAAAAGACGCTGCAAGCGGCCGGGCGGTAGGCGCGGCGATCGAGCAGTTCCTGGTTAACGTTGCTGGTCACGTCGCGGATCAGGGGGTGATTTACTAGTGATGCGTCGGTTGTGGCCATAGTATCCTCCAGGAAGCTGAGATAGGCATCCAAGTAGTGCTCATGAATTTTCTATAACGTGGCCGTTAGCAAGTTGCAACCCGGAAACCGAGCGTTCTTTAGGAGGGGATGGCTTTTTATGTAAAACACGATAGGGTCTTCCATGCCTTTTCCCTTGACCCTGATGTGGCGATACCATATGGTCGCCTATACTCCACAGAAAATCAAAGCGCCTCCCTATCACCCTGGATATTCGGAGTTTTCTGCTATGCGCAATGAAACCGAAATGATCGAGGTGATCTGCCCGAAGTGTCAACGGACAGAAATTTTTCAACTAGCCAAGGAACAGATGCCCACGTGCCCCGAATGCAAGTTGCCCATGGTCATCCGAGAGGTTCTGAAAGAGGGAAAATCATATTAGTCGATCATTTACCATCAAGTTGAAGGAGGAATCGGAAATGAAAAAGGTCTTATGGTTGAGTATAGCGGTATGCGCAGTGCTGTTGGTGTTCAGCGGCCCGGTTCTCAGTGCCAGCATCGATCTGGCCAGACAGTCCACGCTGGAACAAATCCTGAAAAACGGTGAACTTCGGGTTGGGTTCGAAGCCGGGTATATGCCTTTTGAAATTACCGATAAAAAAGGACGATTTGTAGGATTTGACATTGATATGGCCAAGGAGATGGCCAAGGCCATGGGTGTCAAATTTGTGCCGGTCAACACGGCCTGGGACGGCATCATCCCGGCGCTGCTGACCGAAAAATTCGACATCATCATGAGCGGGATGACCGTTACCCAGGAACGAAATCTGAAGATCAACTTTGCCGATCCGTATATCATCGTGGGCCAGACCATCCTGCTCAATAAGAAACATGCCAAAACGGTCAAGTCTTACCGGGATCTGAACAATCCCAAATTTATCGTCACATCCAAACTGGGGACCACCGGTGAGCAGGCAGTAAAGCGGATGATTCCCAAAGCCACCTACAAATCCTTTGAAACTGAGCCGGAAGCGGCCCTGGAGGTGGTGAACGGCAAAGCCGATGCATTCGTCTACGACCTTCCCTATTGTGTGGTGTTCAATGCCCAGCAAGGGGCCGGAAAACTGAAATTCCTCGACAAGTCCTTCACTTTTGAGCCCCTGGCATGGGGAGTGCGCAAAGGCGACCCGGATTTTCTCAACTGGCTGAACAATTTTCTACGACAGATGAAAAATGACGGCCGGTACGATCGGATCTACAACAAGTGGATCAAGAGTCAGGATTGGATAAAAGATATTCAGGAATAATCGGAACCGACTCTAAACACGGACGAAGGCCCAGCCATTCCGCTCAGCGGGCGGGATGGCTGGCATTTTCTCACCGGACGATCCCGAACATCCGCTAACTTCCTCTCGCCAACCCAAAAAAGTAATCTGATTGCGCCATGGCCTTACCTGGAAGAATTCCTATATCAAGGGGAAAAGGAAACTATTATCTCGGGGTGGCCGTATTTGTTCTGGTCGTCATCGGCCTGACGTCGACTCTCTACTATGCCACCCAGAAAATTGATTATGTATGGCGCTGGTATCAGATCCCCCAGTACTTCGTCTACCATGACCAGGTCGAAATCCGGGCCGAGATCGACGGCGAGGTGGATCGGATCGAACGGAAGGGCGAGACCACTAGCGTCGTTGTCTCCTGTTCGTATGGCACCGAAGCTTACGAGATGCCGGCAAGTTCGGTTCAGGTGGAGGAAGGGAATGTCATATATCCCGGTGACATTCTCGGCACCTATGGCCAGTGGAAGGTTGGCATCCTGATCCAGGGACTGTGGCTTACGCTCAAGGTCAGTGCCATTTCCATCGTTTTCGGTATCATCATCGGTCTGTTTGGAGGATTGTTTCGGATCTCCGATAACCCCGCCCTGAAATGGACGGCCGTAACTTACATCGAACTCATCCGAGGATCGCCGCTCCTGGTCCAGATATTTATCTGGTACTTTGTGCTGGGGACCCTGATCAATACCCTGATGGCCAAAGCCGGCGTGACTCAGATTCCGCCCCTCTGGTTCGGCGTGGCGGCGCTGGCGACGTTCACCGGTGCCTATGTCGCGGAAATGGTTCGGGCCGGCATCCAATCGATTCACCGGGGACAGACCGAGGCATCCCGTTCGTTAGGGATGAACTACTTCCAATCGATGCGGCATGTGATTCTCCCCCAGGCCTTGCGCCGCATCATACCACCGTTGGCCGGACAGTTTATCAGCCTCATCAAGGACTCCTCCCTTCTGGGTATCATCGCGATTCGGGAACTGACCAAGGCGACCCGGGAAGTGGTGACCACAAGCCTTCAGCCGTTTGAACTCTGGTTTATCTGTGCCCTGCTGTATCTGATATTGACCTTTTCGCTCTCCATGCTGCTCCAATATGTGGAAAGGAGGACATTAGCCCAGTGATCGACGTCCAAAACGTTTACAAAACCTTTTTCGTTCCCCACAAGGTTCAAGCCCTGGTGGACGTCACGACGAAAGTGGCCGCCGGGGAAGTGGTGGTGGTCATCGGGCCATCCGGATCCGGAAAGAGCACCTTGCTGCGTTGCCTGAACCAGCTCGAAATGGCCGATTCGGGTCATATCCTGATCGACGGCATCGATATCATGGATCCCAAAACCGACATCAACAAGGTGCGGGCGGAAGTTGGTATGGTGTTCCAGTCGTTCAACCTCTTTCCCCATAAGAGCGTGGTAGAAAACATCACTTTGGCCCAGGTGGTGGTCCGGAAGCGGTCAAAGGAAGAGGCCGACCAAAAAGCCATGGGACTGCTCGAAAAGGTCGGTATTACAGACAAAGCCGGTGTTTATCCCGACCAACTCTCCGGCGGGCAACAGCAGCGTGTGGCCATTGCGCGAGCACTGGCCATGGATCCCAAGATTATGCTCTTCGATGAGCCGACGTCGGCATTGGATCCGGAAATGATCGGTGAGGTTCTGGATGTGATGAAGACACTGGCCAAGGAAGGGATGACCATGGTGTGTGTCACCCACGAAATGGGATTTGCCCGAGAAGTGGCCGATCAGGTCATTTTCATGGACGAGGGCGCTATCGTGGAGGTCGGCACTCCGGAACATTTTTTCACCAACCCGGAACATGACCGGACCAAACTGTTTTTAAGCCAGATTTTATAGAATGCCTTAAATGCCTAAAAACATTGGATTGATAGCCTGCGGTGATCATGTTTAGGCATTTTAGGCATTTTTAATTTTAGGCATTGCATAAGCCTTCCCAGCTCCAACCTCCTGTATTATCATCCATTTTTAGGTTTATTCGGGGAACCGCGGCATATCACGGACAAACACCGTGAAGTTATACCAAGAACGGAATACCAGGTACCACATATTGTGTCGGAATCGGTGATACCTACCGTCTATTGTGTTTTTTCTTTACAATGAAGCCATATCCTGATATCCATAAAGCGATCCTATTTCGCCATTCCATCCAGGACATGATACCAGAGGTGTGCCTTAATGAAGCTTAAAAAGCTTGAGCTATCCGGCTTCAAGTCGTTTGTCGATAAAATCAGTATCGGATTTCCTCACGGCATTTCGGCCATCGTCGGACCAAACGGCTGCGGAAAGAGCAATGTGGTAGATGCCCTCCGATGGGTCATGGGCGAACAGAGTGTCAAACAACTCCGTGGCAAATCCATGGAGGACATCATCTTTGCCGGGGCGGACGGACGCCCTCCCCTCAATATGGCCGAAGTATCCCTGACGCTGTTAAACGACAACGGAACTATACCGGAAGAGTTTAAAGATCTTACCGAAATACAGGTGACACGACGACTCTTCCGTTCCGGGGAGAGTGCTTATCTGATCAACCGGCAGCCATGCCGTCTGAAAGATGTCCACAACCTGTTCATGGGCAGCGGCATGGGGGCAAAAACCTATGCCGTCATCCAGCAAGGGAGCATCGGCGCCATTACCGATGCCGGGCCCGAGGAACGGCGCCTGTTTATCGAAGAGGCAGCGGGAATCACCCGGTATAAATCCAGAAAAAACGAGGCGATCCGAAAGGTCAGGTCGACCCAGCAGAACCTTCTACGGGTGTCCGACATTATCACCGAGGTAAAACGCCAGATGAACGGGTTGAAGCGTCAGGCCAGAAAGGCCGAACGTTTCCGGACCTTGCAGAATCAGGTCCGCGCCTTCGATGTGGTCCTGAGCTTGAAATATGACGAGCGGTATCGCCTCAAGATCGATGAAACCGAACAACTCCTGAGCACGTTGAAGGATACGGATATTCAACATACCTCTAAACTAAAACAACTCGACGCCGCCGTAGATGAGATCAAGTTGAAACGGTGGCAGAAGGACCAGGAGATTTCTGAGCAGAAATCCCAGCGTTTTGATTGCCAGCGCCGCATGGATCGGCTTGAAGGCGATATGGCCCATCTACGCCAGGACAAAGAGCGATTGTTGACGGAGGTTCATGAACTCCAAACCGTTCAGAAAGACATAGACGAAAAAAATCGAAGCATTGTCCTCGAAATTCAAGAGGTTGAAGAGGAAAACCATCACCTTCACGCCGAAAAGAAGGCGGCCCTGTCTGATTTCGAAAACGAACGGCGGAATGTGGAGCAGGTCAAAGAACGGCTCACTCGGATTCAGGAAGAGCTTGAAACGCGAAAAACCGATTTAATGACAGAGGTAACCGAGGAGGCACGGTATCGCAATATAATTCAGACCGCCGCGGGCAACAAGGAAAGCCTGAAACGCCGATTAAGGCGCATTGACGAAGAAGAGCAGCTGTCTGTCCGGAAGCTTGAATCCGCCCGGGAACAGAAGACCGCAGCAGATAAAGCGCTCCGGACCGTGCAAACGCAGATCGAAGACCTTAATCAGCAGGTTCGAGACGCCGGTCAACAGCTGGATTCTCTATCTTCGGCGCTCGCCAACCAGGTCAAAGCGGTTCAGACCCTCGAGCTGGAGCGAAAGGAATGCCGTTCCCGGCATAACACGCTGAAGCGAATGGAGGAGAATTACGAGTGGTACCGGGAAGGCGTTCGGGCCATCATGAAAAGCGCCGAAGCGGAGTCCGAGGGGATGTCATCGGAGACCATACTGGGACTCATGGCCGATGTGGTCGACCCGGCCCCCTCTTATGAAATCGCTACCGAGGCGGTGCTCGGAGAAGCACTTCAGTATGTGCTGGTTCGGGATCAAGGAGCCGGAGCCGATGCCATTGATTTTCTCCAGAACCGGCATACCGGAAGGAGCGGATTCGTTCCCATGGGCCACCTTCGACTCCTCGTAGAGAAAAATCAACCCGGCCCGGATCCCCATCGCCTCCTGCTGAATCACGTATCGATCAAATCTGGCTTCGAAACCATTGCCCAGGCGCTGCTGGGTCATGTTATTGTCAGTGACACCCTCGAGGAAGCGTTTCACCTCTGGAATGTCAATGGCCGCCTGCAAACAATTGTCACCAAGGGGGGAGACCTGATAACCCACCAGGGAATAATCGTTGGCGGCAGCCCCGACAAACTCAGCGGAATACTCACCAAGAAACAGGAAATCAAAGATCTCGAGGTTCGGATCGACTCTCTCGGAAACACCCTTCTGCAGGCCGAAGAAAAACAGAAAGCGCTTGAAGGGGAAGTTCGAGAAGCCGAGCACCATCTGCACGCCCTCACAGAAGAGAAACAGCACGTTGTCCAGCAGGAAATCGATGCCCAAAAAACATTGGTTCAAACCTCGGAGGAGCTCAAACAGGCCAAGCGGCGTTTGGAGATTGTTAGACTGGAACAAGAGCAACTTCTCGGAGAAGAAAGCGATCTCGATGACCAGTTGGCCAAATACGACCAGGTGCTAAAGGAGATCGAACAGCGGGTGGTCTCGGCCCAGAATTCCGTCAGTGAGTGTACCGAAAGACTTCACACAGCCACAGAGGAAGCGGAAGTCTTCAACCAGAAGGTCGTCGACCATCGCCTGAAAATGACATCCATCGCAGCCAGCCTTGAAAACAGCGACCATACGCTTCGCCGTTTAAAGCAGTTTCAGGAAGACGGTGTCCGGAGACAGGAACAGGTCTCCCGGGAAATTGCCTTGAAACATCGCAAATCGGAAGATGCCGAACAGACCATTCATGATCACAAAGGGACACTGTCACAACTCTACTGCGAGATGGGGGATCTTGAAAAAACTATCGAGGTGAATGAGCAGGACTACCAGGCCATCGACACGCAACTCCAGGAAAATGACGGCATCATTACCGATATTCGTAGCCAGCGGGAATATTTGCTTCAAAAAATTCGAATGCTGGAAGTGGAGCAATCCCAGCGCCAGGTTAAGAAGGAGGGGGTCGGCCAACGGCTATTGGAGCGCTATGGTCGGACCTTGGCAACGCTTCGAAACGAATTGGACGAAATGGAGGATGTGCCTTCAGGAGACATCGGCGATCTGGAAGAAAGCTTGGGCAAGCTGCAGAAAAGGCTCGATGCCATCGGAGATGTGAACCTGGGAGCCATCAAGGAGTTTGAAGAACTGTCGACCCGGTTCGAGTTTTTGACCTCCCAACGGGATGATTTGACAAAGGCCATTGACGATCTGCAAACGGTCATTCGGAAAATAAACCGGATCACCCGGGAGCGATTTACAAAGACATTCGACAAAATAAATGAAAAGTTAACCGAGGTGTTTCCGAGGCTTTTTGACGGGGGCGCCGCACGCCTGGTGTTGACCGATCCGGACGATCCCCTCGAAACCGGTGTGGAATATATGATCCATCCCCCCGGCAAAAAGTTGACGCGAATGAGCCTGCTATCCGGCGGGGAAAAAGCCATGGCGGCCATTGCTTTTCTATTCAGCATATTTCTGATCAAACCGGCTTCCTTTTGTCTTATGGATGAAATCGATGCGCCCCTGGACGAAGCCAACGTTTTCCGCTTTAACAACTTGCTGCAGATCATTGGCGAAAATTCCCAGATTATCATGGTGACCCATAACAAGCGGAGCATGGAATTTGCCGATATGCTGTTCGGCATTACCATGGAAAAAAAGGGTGTCTCAAAGGTGGTCCACGTTAATCTAAGTGGAGGACCTGACAGAGAAGTGCCGGCAAACGCCGCATGATGCCTAAACCTCTCGTATTCCTGCCTGACCAATTATAATCGTGACGATCCTGTCGAATATCCCTTGCCGACGCGGGTGAAATGTAGTTAAAGACAATAGTCCCAACAAGGTCTGAACGGCGTTTCCCGTTAGAGCCGGTCGTGAAACCGAGAAACGTTCAAAATTTTCAATGGGAACAGGATAATGAAGTTTTTCAGCAAGAAAAAAAAGGATACAAAAATCCCCCCGGAAACCGACGGGGCATCGACATCTCCAGAAGACCTGACCCAATCCGATATACCGGATCCAGCTACGACCGATTCGGTCGAGTCTGATGAGAAGGATGAACTGATCGAAAAAACAGACGATGACCAGACACACGAACCGGAAAAATCTGAGCGAAAGGGATTCTTTGGTCGCCTACGAACCGGGCTCAAAAAAACACGGGATATCCTTACCACCGATATCGACGATCTTTTTCTTGGGAAACGGCAGATCGATGACGACATGTTGGAAGATCTCGAAGAGCTGTTGATTACATCCGATCTCGGTGTGCAAACCACAATGGACTTGGTAGAGGGAATCCGTAAACGCGCCCGGAGCATCGCCGGCCCTGAAGAACTCAAACACGTGATGAAAGAAGAGGTTCTCGCTCTCATCCGCCATGATGAATCCCAGGTACCTGCGGAACCCCTTCCTCGGCCTTACGTGGTCATGGTTTTGGGTGTCAACGGTGTCGGCAAAACCACGACCATCGGAAAATTGGCCGCCCGTGCGGGGTCCCATGGGAAAAAGGTTTTAATTGCCGCTGCCGACACCTTTCGAGCGGCCGCCGCCGAGCAGTTGACCATCTGGGCGGATCGCGCCGGGGCGGATATCGTCAGCCACAGAGACGGGGCAGACCCGGCGGCGGTGGCCTACGACGGAATCGAAGCGGCGCTATCCAGAGAAGTTGACATCGTGTTCATCGATACCGCGGGAAGGCTACATACCAAAGTCAATCTGATGGAGGAGTTGAAGAAAATCAAACGCACCATCACCAAAAAACTTCCGGATGCGCCCCATGAAATCCTCCTGGTACTGGACGCCACCACCGGTCAAAACGCCTTGTCCCAGGCAGAGATGTTTAATGATGAACTGGAAGTTACCGGTCTTGCCATGACCAAACTGGACGGCACCGCAAAGGGTGGAATCGTCGTCAGCATTTGCAGTCAGCTAAAAATTCCTCTGAAGTATGTGGGTGTCGGCGAGCGAATCGATGATCTTCAGGAATTCGCTCCGGAGGAGTTTGTGGAAGCACTATTTAATTAAAACACTTCATAATTGATTTTATATAGAATGTTCCTCGATATTCCTTACAAGGTCGAGAACAGGGGGCAAGGTTCACCCGCCTCCGGCGCCATAGGCGACCAGGGATTCAAGTGTCTGTGTCGGAATATGACCCGCTGTTGACGACCTCGCCGTGAGGTCGTTGTCAAAGAAAATAGAATGGTCTTTATGCCGTAAAATCTTCTCTTTTTTCGCGCAAACCCTGATTATTATTGACATCTCCGGGAATTTTTTGTATTTTTCGTCAACCCTATGGAGGGTAGAACTTAAACAAGAAGAAAAAGGAGAAAAAACAGAATGACGAAAGCAGAACTGATTGAAAAGATGGCTAAGGATGCCGGAATTTCGAAATCGGCAGCGGCGGCGGCACTGGCATCGTTCACCGGCAACATCACCAAAAGTCTGAAGAAAAAAGATGGGAAGGTGACGCTGGTTGGGTTCGGCACCTTTCAGAAAGTGCGCCGGAAGGCCCGAAAAGGGCGCAACCCCCAGACCGGAGAGGTCATCAAGATCAAAGCCAGCAACGTGGTCAAGTTCAAACAGGGCAAGAAGTTGGCTTCCTCAGTATAGTTCCTTTTGTTAGAAGAGTTTGTCAAAGCGGCTTCCGAATCTCGGAAGCCGCTTTTTTTTGGCACAGTATCTCTTTGGCCGGGTATAGGAGCACAATTTCTTCAAATTTACTCAGGAATCGGGGTATTACTGTCGTCATGCCAGCCCCTGCCTACCCAGGGACAGGCTCCGATCCGGCGTCCATGCTTGACCCTGCTACATGGCCTGGCTTACGGATCAAGTCCGGAATTACATTCATCGGTGCACAACACTTTCCCACAGCTGAATTTAATATCATTATAGAAGTGTTTCAGAACCTCCCCTCGTGTTCAAGATCAAGGCGGCCGGCAGGGGTCAACCGGAGGAATATATGTAATATTTCGAGGATTGAGCGCTGCCGGGCAACAAAGATATTGGGCACGAGGGGAGGTTCTGAATCTACTTCTAATAGGTGAATGAGAATTCCGTAAACTCCCCCTTACACTCTTCCCAGTCGACCTGAAGATCATCAACCCGGGCCGGTGGATCACCGATTCGACACCACGCCAATACGGCGTTGACCTTTTCTTCTTCTCCTTCAAATACCGCCTCAACGGTACCGTCCCGTTTATTTCTCACCCAGCCGAAAACCCCGCCGACGCGCTGGGCGGCCCGGACCGTGTTCGCCCTGAAAAAGACACCCTGAACCCGCCCGCCGATAATTACGTGTGCTCTGACTTTTTTCTCTTCCATAGTGACTTCCTCACGCATCCGTGTTGGATACCATGTCCCAATAATCCTCTTCGGATATAATGGTCACACCCAAACGCGTTGCTTTCTCAATTTTTGACGATCCGACGTTTTCTCCGCATACCAAGAGATCGGTTTTCCCGCTGACCGCCGCTTGAACCTTGGCACCCAGTTTTCGGGCGCCGCTCTTCATGTCTTCCCGGCTGCCGTGGATCATTTTCCCAGTAAAGACGATACCTTTCCCGGCAATCGGTGTTTTCAAAGATTGGATCTCGGCAAGCAGCGGTGTTCTTTCAATGTTGAATCCCATCCTCATATGGTCGAAGGTTTGTCGGATCTTCTGAATCCCCTTTGCGACGGATCGACTGGTAATTTTACCGAATCCGTCGATGGCCTCGATCTGTTCCGGCGTGCTGTCAGGAAGATTGTCGAGAGGAATGTGCGCCAGTATCTTTCGGCTGTCTCCTTTCCCCAAGTCAGGGACGCCGAAGGCGGCCAAAAACCGCCAATCTTCAACCGGCTTGGTTTGGCTAATCTGAAGCGCTTTATACAGATTTTGCGATTGAACCGGTCCAAAACCGAGTTCCAGGAAATCCGGCTCGGTCATCGCGTAGATCTTCTCCAGTGTGTCATATCCATTTTCGACCAATCTTCGGATCGTCTTGATCCCGAACCAGTCGGCGTTTCCCAGCGTTTTGAACCAATGGCTAATCCGCTGCTCGATCTGTGCCGCGCACTTGTCATTGGTGCATTTCAGAAAATCCTTCTGCCACACGAGATGGGTGCGGCAGGATGGGCAGTGGCTTGGTATGACGACATGATCGGACTTCTCAAGGACCTTCTCGAGTTTTGGAATCACTTCCCCGCTTCGAATGATCTCAATAAGGGCCCCCTCGCCGATCCCCTCCTTCTGGATCAGACCCGCGTGATGAGCGGTCACTCGTCGAATATTGGCCCCTGACAACAGCACGGGCTCGACTTCCATCACCGGTGTAATGCTGCCTGTTCGTCCGACCTGCCACGTCACGGCCTGAACTTTGATCTTCGCGGTGTCGCCTTTGGTTTTGATGGCGATCTGCCATCGGTAATGATGAGATGTCGCCCCCATATAGTCTTTGACATCCTCATTGATCACCTCCGCTACCACGCCATCGATGGGATAATCGACCTGTTGGATCAGCTCATGAATGATGCGTTCGGTATTCTCAAGAAGGGCCGCTGCCGTGCCTTCCCAACTCACCAATTGGGTATAGGGCACAAACCGGATCTTGCCGTCCTGAAGCGCTTTCCGGGCATGTTCGTTCAGTGTATCCGAAGCGATAATGCCGACCACCATGTTTCTGGGATGTTCGAATTCTGCCGCAAGGTGGGCTTCGAAATAGGACTTCTCGATGACGATTTCTCCGACGCCCAGCCCCCTTCCGCCCACCGGAACAACTCCCTTTCGGAATGCGCTGGAAATTTCATAACCGACTTCTCCATTGCCTCTACTGGCAAACATGGTCCCGTCGTCTCTTCCGGCCAATCCATCCAGTTTGGGAGTCACTAGAAACCGGACCTCCGTAACACCGATGGCCTCAGCCTCCTTTTTCACCCGTGATAAAAATCGGCTCAACTGCTCCTGGGTATAGGCCTTTTCCGTTGACAGCATCGGGGTCGGATGCCTGATTTCGACCTTGTCTTCAAATGCTTCCGGTTCCACAACCTTCAGGAAAAGGTGTTGTGGGTCTAATTCTCGAAGCCGTTCCACGAGGGTATCGTATTCGGCGTCGCTGATGAGCGGCTTACCGCGCCGATAGGCGTCGTTGTAGGCTTTCAGTTGTTCGACGAGTGTTTCGATGTCTTCCATGGAATCCGTTTACCCGTTAGCCCGTTACCCCGTTAGCCCGTTGGCCCGTTAGCCCGTTGGCCCGTTTGCCGGTTGGCCCGACTGCTGGTATTGGGTATTGGCTTCTAAGGCTATTGACACATCTCCGGATAGCCTAATACCAAATACCAAGTACCCAATACCAAATATTTTTACCCGATGAAATCAAGTATCCCCTCAATGGCCGCCTCCCTCCCCCGCCGAAAGGCATCGGTTTTGAATCCGGGTCGCCAACTCATCTGGGACAGATCGTCAGACACCACTAAAACCGCGACGACGTCCGCCTGACGGGCCTCGCCGACGGTAAACAAAGCGGAAACCTCCATTTCTACCCCCAGGGCTCCTTGATTTTGGTAGTGACGTACTTTTGAGGCGGTATCCCGATAAATGCCGTCGGTGGACCAGATGGGTCCCTGATGCACGCACGGAGAACCGGATGTGAAATGAGGTGTGATTCGTTCGAGAAAGCGGGTCGACGGAAATGATCGATCCTTGCCGTTCTTGTAGAGTCGGCATCCATCAACATTATCTTCCGACCAGGCATTGTTATAATGCCGCGACGTACCCTCGTCGATGAAGGCGGCTGTGGGCAGAATCAGATCCCCGAAGGAGATCTCTCTGGCCAGCGCGCCGCACCAACCCAGAAAAAGGATTTCTCTAACCCCCCAGGAGATCAACGTCTCCAACATCATCACCGCATAGGGGGCTCCGACCACCGGGCCTGCGATGGCCGTCGGTTCCGGCTGATCGTCAACCACAACGAGGCCTCCGGCATAGAGCGGATAGCCGGAATTCGTTGAAATCTGCAATCTTTTGCAGAGATCGGATACATCGGCGCGTGTGCTGACCAGGAGAGCGGTCGGCCCGATATTCGGTGAGCGTTTACCCCGGACCGGATTGACAATGGCGTTTTCCACTAGAACCTTCCGATCTGCCACCCGACGTGTCGGCCAATAGCTTCGAAATTACTCAGGACCTGCCAGACTGGTCAGTTCATCTTTAATTTCATCGATCACATCATACAGCCAGAGCAAATCTTCGATTGTCAGTCGACCGGCTTTCCGCTGGGATTCGCCGCCGTCCTTTTTTATGAACACGCTAGGCCCGATCTGGACCTTCGCTTCTCCTTCGGCGTAACGGTTGATGCTTACTACCAGTCCGGTTTCCTCACACTTCCACCTCTTCAGGATTTTATCTTTGGATGGATCAAACGGCATCAGCGGCTCCTTCAGGCTCTAAAGATCTATCAATCAATTTCCGGGTCAGGTACCAGGGCCAATGAATCAATAGTGGCAACCGATGGAAAAGGGGCCTATCGCGCCGTCCACAGACGACCCCAGCCCCTTCCCACGACTCTTGAATAAATCTTATACCGAAATTCAGATACGACTTAACCTTGGTGATTTCCTGTTGATTGTTGCAGCGGCATCGTCGCGTTTCATAACATCGTTGTACGATTTTATGTGGATATCTTTGAGAAGTCCGCAAATCGGCCGAACAGGGCGGCGATCTCGCCCAGCAAAGCCAGTCTGTTGGCGCGGACTGCAGAATCTTCCGCAAGGACCATGACACCGTCAAAAAATGCGTCCACAGGGTCCTTGAGCGTCGCGATTTCTTTCAGGGCGCTGTCAAATTGGCCTCTATCGAGCTTTATCAGCACCGATTCGGACACCGTTTGAAACGCTGCATACAAGGATGATTCGCTGTCGTGTTCAAACCGACCGGGATCGACGACGCCGGTGGCTCCGGTATCGGCCTGGCGGATGATGTTTACCACCCGTTTAAAGGCGGCAGCCAACGGTTCGAAATCCGGGGCCTTCTTCAGTGCATCCAAGGCTTTGACCCGGTTCCAGACATCCGGGATCACATCGGTGGATACATCCAGTACCGCAGCGATAACATCCTTGGCATAGCCGTCTTCGGCCAGCAAATGGGCCATCCGATTCTTGAGAAACGTGAGTATCCGGTCGGCCGTCTGGTCGGCTGGAGCTTCCATTTTATCGCCGAACAGTGACAAACTCCGCTCAATCAGACCGCGCAATGAGCAGGTGAAGCCGTTTTGCAGCAGGATCTGAATAATTCCGATTCCCTGCCGACGTAAGGCGTACGGATCGGCCCCGCCCGTGGAAATAAGTCCGACACTGAAACAGCCGCAAATCGAATCCGCTTTGTCGGCAATGGAAACGATGGCGCCGGTGGTTTCGCTCGGCAGTTTCCCTCCGGATCGGACCGGGCGGTAATGCTCCTCAATGGCCGTGGCGACGGCATCGGGTTCGTTCTTGACCTGGGCATACACGCGCCCCATAACCCCCTGAAGTTTGGGGAACTCTCCGACAACCTCTGTCACAAGATCGGCTTTGCAGAGCAGTGCGGCCCTGGATGCGTTATCTTTAACCGTCGGGGGCGCGTCCACGGCGTCCGCCAGCCCTTCGGCAATTTTTTGTACGCGCGACACCTTTTCGTGCATGGTGCCCAGTTTGGCCTGGAAGAGAACCCCTTTGAGGGCTTCCAACCATAGGTCGAAATTCGATTTCAGGTCGGCATGATAAAAAAATCGGGCGTCTTCGAGTCGTGCCCGGATGACCCGCCCATGACCGGTGGCAACCAGATCCATATCCCGGGTTTTCGTGTTATTCACGGCGATAAAGCAGGGCATAAGATTGCCGCTGTCGTCAACTACGGCAAAGTATTTCTGGTGCTCCCGCATCGCGGTAATCAGTATCTCGCTGGGCAGCTCGAGGAACTTTGTTTCGAACCGCCCGACCACCGGCAATGGCAATTCCACGAGGTTGGTGACGATGTCCAAGAGTTCGTCATCCCGGAGAATCTTTCCGTCGGCGCTTTGGGCGGCCTTGTCCACTTCTGCTGCCGTCATCTGCTTCCGTTCGCTAATATCGACTACGACATTCGCGTGGCGTAAATCGTCCACATAGGCTTCTGGACGTTCAATTTTTATTTTCGACGGGCTCATGAAATAATGCCCATACGCGTATCTTCCGCTTTTTAAATTCTCCAGGGGGAAACTGACGATCTTGTCTCCCAGCAGTGCGAGTACGGATTGAATCGGCCGGGCAAATTCGATGGAAAAATCCGCCCATCTCATCTTTTTTGGAAAGGGTGTTGCCAGGATAATTTCAGGCAGGATCTTTTTCAGCAGGGTACGCGTCTCCTGTCCGCGCTCCTTGACCTTAGCGGACAGATATCTTCCCTTTTCCGTCTCCTTAACAGAGATTTTGGATAAAGAAACGCCAATCTTCTCGGCGAATTTCTCCGCAGCCACAGTCGGTTTTCCGGATTCATCGAAACCCACTTTTTCCGGTGGCCCGATCATCTCCCTCGTCAGGGACTGCTGCTTAGGAGCGACATCGGCAACCATGACTGCGAGTCGTCTGGGAGTGCCGAAGCATATGGTTTCGCCATGATCGATGCGGGCATCGGTCATCCGTTTCGTTAAATTCGCGGCGAGGGCATCGAGGGCCGGTTGTATATAGCCGGCAGGGATTTCCTCTGATCCGATCTCGAGCAATAACTTCTCCATGGTCACCTCGTATCTGTTTAAAGCATTGTGCCGAATCGATCACGCCGTCCATGGGCATGATCGAAGGGGGTTATGCCCCCCGGTTCAACAGGGGAAATCCCATTGTTTCTCGTTGTTTCACATACGCCTCGGCAGCGGCCCGGGCAAGATTCCGGATTCGGGCAATATAACCGGTGCGTTCGGTCACGCTGATGGCGCCCCGGGCATCGAGCAGATTGAAGGTATGGGAGCATTTCAAGCAGTACTCATAGGTCGGCAGAACCAGATCCGCTGAAATCGCCCGATTCGCCTCGGCATCATATTCGTTGAACAGTTTCAGGAGCATCTCTACGTTTGCCGATTCAAAGTTATAGGTGGACTGTTCCACCTCCTGCTGATGATGGACATCACCATAGGTAATGGTGTCATTCCATTGAAGGTCGTATACGCTGTCGACCTTTTGAAGGTACATGGCGATGCGTTCAAGACCATAGGTGAGTTCCACGGGAATGGGATTCAATTCTATGCTTCCGCAAATTTGGAAGTAGGTAAACTGAGTGATCTCCATGCCGTCGAGCCAGACTTCCCAACCCAGGCCGGCGGCTCCAAGGGTCGGGGATTCCCAATCGTCCTCGACAAACCGGATGTCATGATCCAGCGGATCGATTCCAAGGACCTTCAGGCTTTGCAGGTATTGCTGTTGGTCATCCATAGGGGATGGTTTGAGAATCACCTGGTATTGGTAGTAGTGCTGCAGGCGGTTCGGATTTTCACCGTATCGGCCGTCTGTGGGACGCCGGGAAGGCTGCACATAGGCCACATTCCATGGCTCGGGTCCCAGGGCCTTCAACAGTGTGGTTGGGTGAAATGTGCCGGCCCCCACTTCCATGTCATAGGGTTGGGCCATGACACATCCCTTTCGTGCCCAGAATTTGTTCAGTTCGAGAATCACATCCTGAAATTTCATTGTCGCTTCCCTCGTCTACCTCTGCGGCTGATGTTGAATAACGGACAACCCGTTCGGCGTTGTCGATAACAATCGAATGTTTGTAGCTCACTGCAGCTGATGAACCAAATTAAAAAAAAACCGCGAAGCGATTTTATTGCTCCGTAACCTTGCATAAAAGGCCTTGCGAATCAACCCCAACATCAAGGATCCGGGCATCGGTTCGCTCCGACAGGATCACGTTCCAGATGTTTTTCAGCGATTCGATTTTGCTCGGTTCCCCCAAGGCCCAGATACAGCCACCTCCCCCGGCTCCGGCGAACTTGGCCCCACATCCGGCATCCGCGGCTGACGAGACCAGATCCCGCCCCATATCATCAAGTACGTGGGGAGTCATCCGGCATCGGATGGCGGTCTCCCGATTCAAGGCGGCCACGGCTCGGTCCACGTTCCCGCCACGTAAGGCGTCGACAAATTCCTTGGTGTTGCGGATGATATCCAACCAGTGTCGCCGGGTTTCACCGGCCAGGAATTGCCGGACCCACGTGCTGTTAATGTCCTTGGACTCGTGGGGGACGCCGCAATAGGCGACTATCAGATGAGAGCCAAACCCGTCGCATTTTCCTTCCGGGAACAGGGCTTCCCCTTGAAATCCACGACTCTCGGCTTCCCCGAACCAGCGCCAGACATGCATCCCGCCGAAGGCCGCTGCCAATTGATCCTGAAGCCCGCAGGGCACTTGGGCGACGGCGGACTCGAGAGCATGGGCGACCCGCACAATGGTCTCCTTTGTCATGGGAGGATGCCCGTTAGCCTCCGCGGTTCCGGCCAGGGCGCCGATCAGAGCCACGGCGGCAACGGATGAGCCGCCAAGGGCGCTTCGCGGTGGGGAGGCGGACGCGATCTCTACAGCAACCCCGTCCGCACCGAAGTACGCGGTCACGGCGAACATCAATCCCAATGGATGGGTAAACGGCGCCTCATATAGACGGAACTCGGATTCCCCCACGCCTTTGGATGAAATCCGCACATACCCCTCCCGATGGGGAAACAGACGAACACGGGTTCTGAGATCCAGGGCGATATTAAACGTCAGGGGCTTGTGTTGCTGAAGGGGCAAATAAAACGTGCCGATGTCCAGAGTTCCACCCACATCGATCCGACAGGGGGCAGAGGCTTCCACTTTGTACTTCTGGAGTATGCTGTGAAAGTCAATTTTCACAGTATCTCGTTTTTGGTGTTTGGTGTTTGGGGTTCGGGATGGGTATCAGATATTGAGTATTGGGTATTCGCTGCTAACGACGTGTTCAGTTAGAACCCAGTACCTGATATCCAATACCCGTTACCCATGTATTATTTCCTGATCTGCTGCAGAAACTTCAAACTCCGGGGATCTTTACCGAGGTGATACGGAACGAAGGCTTCCAATATCGCCAGGCTCTCGGCTGCGGCGCGGGGGGTGAAGCGAACCCGCCCGGCGGTTTTCAAATCATTATGCTGCATCCACAACAGTGGCTTGATGGTGCCCAAGGATAGGAAATGAGGCTCTGGCCGATCACTGCCCGCACCTGGGTATGCCTCCCGTGGCTCTCGCACAAGATCCCTATGGGGCATGTCCCCTCCGGCCGGGGTGGATGGGTCCGATGGCCTACATGCGGCGCACAACACACCCCCGCGGGCCAGATCAAAATAGATTCGACGTTCTCCGGTGTCGTCGATAGAAGTTTCACAGACAAGGCATCCATCCAGGCTCGGGGCCAGGCCGGCCAGGTCGAGAAAGCGGATCTGAAAGAGTACGGACAGGGTATCCGGCAGTTGCTCGCCCCGGTCCATTTCGGCCAACGCGTACGTGTAGAGTTCAAATAGAGACGGTTCCTTGATATCCTGTTCCGTCCACTCGGTGATTAATTGGGCCCAGTAACTGGCGTATGCCGTCTTCAGAACATTCCCCCGGATAGCGGTGAACGGATGGACCAGCGAGGCTTCCTGCAGTATGGGCAGTCCGCGTCGACGCCCCGGGCCTGAATAAACAATTTCGAGAACGGCAAACGGCTCCAATGTTCCGGCAAATCGCTTCTTGCTCTTTTTGGCCGATTTGGCCATGACCGCAATCTTCCCACGATTTGGAGTGAGAAATGTCAGGATCAAATCATAATCCCCGTGTTCGATTCGGCGCAACAGAATGGCAGGGGTCGGCGGCAGGCTCATGGATCAGATCCCAAGAAGGGATGTGGCGATCTCAAAGTAGAAAAACACGCTAATAATGTCGATCGCCGTGGTCACAAATGGACCGGTTGCAACCGCCGGATCGATATTGGCGCGTGCAAACACCATGGGGACCAGGGATCCCACCAGGGCCGCTATGGCCATGGAACTGACCACGGCGAGGGCCACCGATAATGCCACGGCCTGGCGGCCATAGCTGAATTGGGCCACCGAGCCGATGAGCAATCCATAGAGGATTCCCAGAATCAGACCGGTGGCAAATTCTCTGAGTATCACGGATTTAAAATCCTGAATGACGATGCGGCCGGTGGCCAGTCCGCAGACCACAATCGTTGATGACTGGGTACCGATGTTGCCCCCCATCCCCATGATGACCGGAATGAACGCCGCCAAGTAGGCCACCTTTACCAGACTGCCTTCATAGTGGCCGATAATCAGAAATGCCATCACCCCACCGAGGGCGCTGGCAAGAAGCCAGGGCATTCTGATCCGGGCGCTGCGCATGACGGATTTGCTCTCAATGAAATCTTCTCCGGCGCCGGCCATTTTCAGAATATCCTCGGTGGCCTCTTCGCGGAAAATATCGATGACATCATCCACAGTAACGATACCGACCAGTCGGTTGGTATCATCCACCACTGGCACGGCAAGAAAATCATATCTGGCGACCAGTTTGGCCACTTCCTCCTGATCGACGTGGGTCTGGACGGACATCACATCGGTGGCCATAAAGTCCTTCAGTTGAGTATCGGGCTTGACGACAACCAATTGCCGCAGTGAACTGACACCCACCAATTTGCCGTACTCATCCACCACGTAAAGGTAAAACGGCATCTCGACGTCCTGGTAGTCCGTCTGCAGCAACGTAATCGCCTCAGCGGCGGCCAGATTCTCCCCAAGGGCGATAAAATCAGGGACCATGATACCGCCTGCGGTATCATCGTCATATCCGAGAAGATCTTCGACTTCTTCCGATCCTTCTTTCTTCATCTTCTCCAGGATCGTATCTGCCGTTTCCTCGGGCAACCGTCCGATCAGGTCGGCCGCATCGTCTTTCGGCATACTTTCGAGAATCTCGACAACGTCCTCTACCGCCATGGCCTGTGTCAGCGCCAACAGCGTATCCACGTCAAGATCTTCCAGGATAACCCCTTTTTTCTCCACATCCTCAATCACGGCGAAGAGTTTTCGCTGTTCGTTGAATGTGAGAACTCGAAAGACAGCCGCCAGGTCCGCTGCATGGGTCTTGTTGACAATCTTGCGAAGATGACTGATCGCCCCACGTCTCAACAGCCGCTTAATACTCTCATTCAGTATGTTTCGATCCGGTTGCATGGTGTATTCTCTATTAAAGGAGCGATGATCGGCCTGCTCGGAGCATGCTCTGAGACAGGTTCCAAGAAAAAGTACTGGTTATCACCTTAACCCTGAAACGATATCATGAACCGATCGGCTGTATCCTGGCATTTCATGAGATTTTTTCAAGGAAAGCCGTGCTTGATCCGGTTAGTTCACCACAAGGAGGCTTTAATGGCCAAGGCACTTCAATGGGAAGCCGTAGCCAGACTACTGCGAGCATTGAATAACGCAGGCCATGAGAGCCTCCTTGTGGTGAACTGGTCGGATTCAGGGTAGCTCAATGGTCCTCACCTGCCCGCTCTTTCCACTGATCGTGACCGGTTCTCCATTCAAATCCATTTCCACACCACCGGCATTTCCGATGAGCAGACTGTATCCCTGGGTGGCGGTCAGGGCGAGACGATCTCCGGGGCCCAGGATATATTCCGAGGGGGCCTTATCATCGATAATGACTTTCAGCCACGTTTCCTCGCTGGCTCGAATATTCAGCAAATACGTCTCCGCTGTGTCCACAGCCTCGGCCAGCGGGGCGCCTAGACCTTCCGCCACAGCCGGTTTCGGTGATTCCTGCGGAATTGGAGCGGCTGACGGCTCATCCGAAGGCTTCGGCAATGTCTCCCCGGACGCCACCGGGTCGGGGGATGCAGCCCCGCCGACGGCGGTTTTCATCGTAGGCGTTTCCGGAGAGGGATTACGAAATAAGGACATCATGAAAATCGAGAGTGTCATCAATCCGACAATAATACCCAGGGACATCAGCAGATGGGGCCAAAACCGCTTGGAATATAGCTTTAGATCCGCTTCTGACTGCGCGCTCCGTTGATGTACCCCAAGGCTGCCAACATAAGCGCTGACCGCTCGGTCGCCGTCGGCACCAATGACTTTGGCATATGCCCGTATAAAACCCTTGGCAAAAACTTCGGCAGGGAGTCCGGAGATGTCCTCGCTCTCGATTTGTTGCAGCGTATCCACGCCGATTCGGGTTTCCCAGGATACCTGTTCAAGACTGATCCCTTTTTCACTTCGTACGGATCGCAGGTACCGCCCGAAAGATTTCGGATGATCATTTTCCCCCATGATCGATTTTCCTCAATCGTCGGCTAGGCCGGAGAATACATCAACCCTGTTCAACGACTTCCGGACTAGCGTACTATTTTGATGTGGGACTGTTTGAGAAGATCTTTAATCCATTCGCTGAACTTGCTGTTTAACCGTTCTTCATAGAGCTTTTGTTCAATTTGTTGGGATACCGATTCGAGAGAACGTTCGGTATCGGTGACAATCCGTTCGACATAGAAAATTTGATAGCCCTGGTCCGTATCAAGGATCGGCGTATAGCCGGTCGTCTGAATCTTTTCGATAGCTTCCCGCAGTGCCGGTGCCATGTCGTCCAGTTTAAAGAGTCCGAGGTCGCCACCATCGGCTGCCAGGGAAGATTCCGAATAGCGTCTGGCCATTTCGGCAAAGTCCGCGCCGGACTCAAGCTGGGCGTATATTCCTTCCATTTTCTCACGTACAATACGCTTTTCGTCTTTGCTCGCATAGGAAGCGACCCGCAGAATAATGTTTCTGAGGTGATATTGTTTCAGCCCGCCAAAAATCTCCGGATGGTTTTCGTAGTACTCCTTGATGTCCTCGTCTGTAATGACAATCCTGGACTTGACTTCATAATCCACCAACCGAGTGCGCAGCAGCTGATTTTTCATTTGAAGTCGAAAATCCTCCATGGTCACGTTATCTATGGCAAGACCTCTCCGTAGCTCTTCATCGGTAATTGAGCGCCGCTCCTTCAGGCGTTCAATGGCCTGATCGATTTCCCCTTCGGAAATGGTGAGACCACGTTTCTCCACCTGCTGATCCGTCAATTTTTGTTCAATCATTTTTTTGATGACATCCTCACGGATCTGAAAAATCATCCGCGACTGCTGATCTTCCGGGTATCCCATAGCCCGCACTTTTTCTTCAAACGGGGACAGTAGGTTGTTTACATCGGACAAAAGGATAATATCGTCGTTGACGACCACGACGATTCGGTCGACCACTTCCGCAGCGTTGCCCGGCATCGCGCTCGGCCATCCGAGAATCAACGAAAGACACAGGATCATCGTGTATGGTAACCGATTCGTACACCCCGGCAGCCGGTTTCGCCCCCGATGCCGACAAGACCTATCCGCATGGAATCTACTATCCGGAACCGATAATGTGGTGCCATTTCTGGGTATTGATTTTAACGGGGTATGTTGTATGAAGCTCTTGGACATACGCTTCATAAGCCTCCTCGGTTTTTTGTCTTCTTAAGTTCCGTATAATGGTTTCATCCACCGCTGGCGTCTCCCCTGCCGGTTTCGCATGTTCCAGTTCTTTCCGGTGATCGCGGTAGTATGCTTCAATCTCGTCGGTAGTAATGACGATGTTACTCACCAAATCACGATTGACAACCTTTTCGATCATCAGTCGTGTTTTCAGACCTTCCTCCCACGCCGCATAGGAGACCGCCTGCTCAAGCAACGTTTCTTTAAACGTGCCGTCGGGAAAATCCTTTTTCACGTCTTCAACCGCCCGGCTCAGATCGGCCGGACTTACCGTAATATTGAGATCCTTCGCCCGCTCCTCAAAAACCGTCCGTTCGACAAGTTCACGGAGAACGCGTTTCTGGAGGGCCCGCAATACCTCTTGATCCTGCAGGGCGCTGTGGGGATAGGCCGCCTTTGCCAGTTCAACCGCCCTTTGGAACTCAAGTACCGTCACGACATTGTCCAGCACCCGAATTAAAAATTCGTCGTGGGACGGTGGTTCCGTTCTCCCACAGGCCAGCAGTGTCGCCGACATCATCAGGGCGGTCAGTACCGCACAAAACCGTCCCCTATTCCCGATGCAGATCCTCAATAGCCGTTCCAGAAGCTGTTCCACGTTTGTTTACGTTTCGGCTTGTGTTGGCCGAAAGGTCAATGATTTCTACATGTTAAATTCTAAAAAATTAACATGTTGATCGATTTGTTTCAAGATATTTTTTACCCTGGAAATGGGGCGACCGGCTTCTTCCCGGGTCAGTCGAACTTTTATGACGGAATCGGGTGTCAATTGAAAACGTTCCGGGAATTCCTGCACCATTTCGATAAGACCCGAGGGCCGGGATAGATGGGCTTCAGAAAAATGCAAATGGGCCCGGGATCCGCTGACATCCAGGCGTTTAACCCCACATCGTCTGGCAAGGATCTTGAGGAAAATTTTCATCAGCAAATTTTCCGCCTCCTGGGGCATGGGACCGAACCGGTCCAGCAGTTCCGTTTTAAAATCCGTCAACTCCTGGACGCCCCCCAGACGGGATAGGCGTCGATACGCCGTTAGCCGTTGATCGATATCGCTGATGTACATCTCCGGTATATAGGCAGCCATCGGCAAATGGATTTCCGGGTCCAGGGGCTCCTGCACCGGTTCCCCTTTCATTTTCACAATCGCTTCCTCCATGAGCTTCAAAAACATGTCATACCCGACCGCGGAAATATGCCCCGATTGCGAGGCGCCCAAGATCGTGCCGCCACCCCGAATTTTCAAATCGTTCATGGCAATTTGAAAGCCCGATCCCAGATCGCTATGCTCCATTAACACCTTCAGTCGCTTGAGTGCGTCCCGGCCTAAGGTGCTCTCCGGAGGAATAAACAGGTACGCGTAGGCCTGCTCTTCGGATCGGCCCACACGCCCTCTGAGCTGATACATCTGGGCCAGTCCAAACCGGTCCGCGCGATTTACCAGAATGGTGTTGGCAGACGGGATATCGAGGCCGGATTCCACGATTGTGGTACAGACCAGCATATCAATCTCTTTGTGTACGAACCGCAGCATGACCTTTTCGAGAATGTCTTCGTTCAGGCGTCCATGGGCCACCTCGAGACGCACCCGGGGCACCAACGTCTGCAGCTTGGCGGCAATACGATCAATGCTGGCAATGTTATTGTGAATGAAGAATATTTGTCCCTTCCGTGCCAGTTCCTTGAGTATGGCCTCTCGAATCACCGTTTCGTTGAATTACGACAGATACGTAATAATCGGCTGTCGATCTTCCGGAGGCGTCCCGATGATACTAATGTCTCGGACACCCATCAAAGACAGATGCAGTGTCCGCGGAATCGGAGTGGCGGTCAGTGTCAGTACATCAACGGTACTGCGCAACGCCTTGAGCGTTTCCTTGTGTTTAACACCGAAACGTTGCTCTTCATCCAGAATTAATAGTCCGAGATCGTGGAAGCCGACATCCCGTTGCAGCAACCGGTGGGTACCGATGACGATGTCGATTTTGCCTTCGTTTACCTCTTGGGTGATCCGACGCTGCTGTCTCACAGAGCGGAAGCGGCTCAGGCAGGCGATATTCACCGGATAGCGCGAAAACCGGCGGGAAAACGTCTCATAATGCTGTTCCGCAAGCACTGTCGTTGGAACCAGCACAGCCACCTGCTTTCCGTTGAACACTGAGACAAATGAGGCTCTCAGAGCAACTTCGGTTTTACCGTAGCCCACATCGCCACAAACGAGCCGATCCATGGGGGTGGGGGCCATCATATCCTGAAACACATCTTCGATCGCACGCCGCTGATCCGATGTCTTCTCGTAGGGAAAACCGGCTTCAAAGTCCTGCAAAAGACTGTCTACGGTTGAAAATACAAATCCTTCACGGACCTTTCGGGCCGCATAAATATGCAGCAGCTTGCCGGCAATCTTCTCCGCGGAACGTTTCACCCGATCTTTGGTTCTCTCCCAAGCACGGCCACCCATTCTGTCCAAGTTCGGCACCACCCCCTCGACCCCCATGTACTTGCGGATCATGGCCATTCGGTCCACCGGGAGGTACAGCTTGTCTTCGTCTTTATAGAGTATCAGCAGAAAGTCATTGCTATGGCTATCGACCTGTAACTTGACAAGCCCCTCATAGCGGCCGATGCCATGCGCCTCATGGACCACAAGATCTCCGGCGGACAGGTCTTCGAAAGCCACTAAGTCCGCACGGGGCGACCTCCACCGGACCGCGCGCCGACGTGGCTTGGCACCGAAAATATCGGTTTCCGTGGCGATGGCCAGGGCCTCTTCGGCCCATACAAATCCGAAGGCCAGTCGACCCTGACAGATAAAACAGATGCCCCGGGTGGCCCGCTGATCCGGGAAGTCCTCGATGATTTCCGGCTGCAGGTGGTAAGGTCTCAGGAGAGATACGAGGCGTTCCGCCTGACTGCGGGAACGGCACACCAGCAATACGGAATGGGCGGATTCCTGATGCCTCTGAATCCATTCAACGAGAGGACGCAGCATGTCATCTCCGGCGCCCTGGCGCTGCAATACATGGCGAAGATCGGAATTATCGGAAATCGAAAGGGGAATGGATCGATGGGCGGTGATCCCATCCGGCGACGTATCGATGGGCAGCAATTTGAGGCGGATGTTCTGCCGTGTGGCCAATGCCTCCTGGATTTCCTGCCAATCCAGGTACAGCGCGGCGGGGGGAACACAGAGCCTCTGCTCATCCAGTGCACTTTGGTAGCTGTCAGCGATCTGCTCGGACACTTCGACGGCGATCCGCTCAAGTGCCGCCGGTTCCAACTGGACGCAGAGGGCATCTTGGGGCAAATAGGAGAATAGCGTATCCAGATGCGGATACATCAGTGGAAGCAGGCTTTCCGCTCCTGGAAAACGCTGTTCGCTTTTAACCCCTTCCACGATTTCACGAACGCGGGTGACAGGCAGGTTTTGCTCGGATCCTCGGTCCCGTATGCGGGCAATCAGAGGATGGACATCCTCCTTACGGATGATCGCCTCTCTGGATGGCAGAATAACGGCTTCATTCAGAGTCGCCCGGGACCGCTGGCTGGCAGCGGAAAAAAATCGGATGGACTCGACATGATCGCCGAACTGCTCGATGCGAATCGGGTCTGGGTAACCCGGCGTGTAGACGTCCAGAACGCCGCCCCGGAGACAAAAATCGCCAGGTTCTTCAACGATGGTAACCGGCTCATAGCCTCCCGAATACAGGCGTGCGACCATCTGATTCCGGTCCATATCCTCTCCGGTCATGACCAGATCCGCATAGGCGGTGAGCTCCGATCTGGGGACGACGCGTTGCATCACCGCCGACACGGTGGTCACCAAGATCATCGGGGCGGATGTTTCAGTCAGCGAATACAGGGTCTCAATCCGTCGGGCAGCTGTTTCACTGTGGTAGGAGAGAAGTTTAAAAGGCAGAATGTTGTAAGGAGGAAAATAGAGAACATTCAGTTCCTCGGATCCGGCAAAGAACCGCAGATCACTGATGAAGCTTTGGGCCTCTTCGACGGAGGTCGTGAGCACGCACCAGGTCCGGTTGGAGCTTCGGTAAAGTCGGTGCACCAGATAGGCCCGTTCAGCGCCGGAAAGCCCTGTCATATCGATATCCATTGAAGGGGATTGAAGCCCTTCGGCAAGGCGAGCGGCAATAGATTTTTCTTGATTTCGATCCATAAAAACAGTAGTAATTTTGCCTTTGATGAAATCCTCCGGCACCACGCCGACGTAGCTCAGTTGGTAGAGCAGCTGATTCGTAATCAGCAGGTCAGCGGTTCAAGTCCGCTCGTCGGCTCCATCAAATGTAAAGGTTTTCGATACGTTGTATCGAAAACCTTTTTTTGTTTCGGTGATATCATAATGCAGAGGGTCGGAAAATACAATTGTCCGTCTCCGTATCCGGCCCGAATCACCCGTATTCGGGGTCCGCGGCACTGGAAACCCCCGGGTCACCTAGCCCCACCCTTGCATGAACTCTCTTCAGCCGTTAGCTGAATAAGATTAATATCGGGGCATTACTGACAATATGAGTCGTTTCGGCAAGAATACAATGTGTCAGCTTCAGGAGCTATAAACGCCTCTGAAAAGATTTCACCCGCTGGGGCAACCGGAGACGTCCTTGGGCGGCGTTACCCGGCTTCGCCTTACGCTACGCCCGGCCATTAGGTACTCAATGAGTTTCAGTGTTGAGCGAAGCGAAACTCCGCCACCGTGGCCCATCAACGTCTCCGCTTATTGCGATATCCGGGATAGCATTTCACAAATTGACATCCGCGCTAGATATACTGTAGAGGTAACAAGAACCCATCTAAAAACGCCTAAGGATCCAGGACTGTGTTGCGGACCAACGAAACATGCTCACGACCGTGTATGCCCCGCTTTGTCGTTGCCCCGCGCTTTATCCGCCTCGGGAGGGCTTGCCCTGCCTGTCCTGAGTAGCATCGAAGGGAGCGACGTCGAAGGGTTGGCCCGCTTGCCCTGAGCGAAGTCGTAGGGTTTGCCCGCTTGTCCTGAGCAAGCAAAGCGAGTCTAAGGATTTGCCCGTGGACCCGTTTGGCGGCCTTTCCAAACTACCAGTTCTTTCAGCTTATTACTCTTTCAGCTTTGAGTCGCCGAAGGCGCGCGAGCTCTCAGCTTTAACCCTTTCAGCTTGGAGCTTTGTCATCATAAAAAGGTCCTAAAATATTCAATGGTGGGCAGGAGTCCTTCCTTCAAGGGCACGTTGGGATCCCAGTCCAGCAACTTGTTGGCCAATTGGATATCCGGACACCGCCGTTGCGGGTCGTCTTGGGGCAACGGCTCGAAGACAAGCTCTGATTTCGATCCGGTCAACTCAATGGTCAGTTCGGCCAGCTCGCGTATGGTAAACTCGCCGGGATTTCCAAGATTTACTGGACCGATCACATCATCCGGCGTTTTCATCAAACGGACAAACCCCTCTATGAGATCGTCCACATAGCAGAAGGAACGGGTTTTAGACCCATCACCATAGATCGTGATCGGTTCACCGCGCAGGGCCTGGAGAATAAAATTGGACACCACCCGACCATCATTGGGATGCATGCGGGGACCGTAGGTGTTAAAAATCCGGGCAACTTTTATTTTGAGGTTGTGCTGCCGGTAATAGTCGAAAAAAAGAGTTTCGGCGCAACGCTTCCCCTCGTCGTAGCAGGCTCGCACCCCGATCGGGTTGACGTTTCCCTGATACGTCTCCGGCTGGGGGTGAATCACAGGATCTCCATAGACTTCGGAGGTCGAGGCCTGAAATACTTTTGTACGCAACCGTTTGGCCAACCCCAGCACGTTGATGGAGCCGTGAACGTTGACCTTGGTCGTTTGCACCGGATCGTTCTGGTAGTGAATGGGCGATGCCGGGCAGGCCAGGTTGTAGATTTCATCAACTTCAACATACATGGGGAATGTAATATCGTGGCGCATCACTTCGAAATACGGATGGTCCAGCAGCTCAATGATGTTCCGCTTGGTCCCGGTAAAAAAGTTGTCCACGCAGAGCACTTCGTAGTCTTCCTTGAGCAGTCTCTCGCACAGGTGGGAGCCCAGAAATCCTGCCCCGCCGGTGACCATCACGCGTTTTCGTAAATGCATTTATCTTCCTCCAGATTATTTTGTCTCTCACAGAGCTCACAGAGTTCTCAGAGGAGGGCTATTTTTTTGACCAATCGGAAGATTCCGATTGGTCAAAAGACTCCAATCCCTTCAGGATATCGGACAGAGCGAGGGATTAGGATTCGTATCACCCCGGCGTCATAGTAAAAATAGGAACACATGCGGTATCTCGCTAAAACAATGACACCGCCGACTCGGGCGGATACGCCTGGCGTAGCCAGTGAACGTCCGAGACGACATTCCTGTCTTTTCTCTGCGATCTCTGTGTGCTCTGTGAGAGCCTTTTATCCCTTAAACCTGAAACCCGACACCTGACACCTGTCCTCTGCCCTCCGTCCTCTGTTATCTGTCTTCTGCCCTCTGTCCTCTATCTTCTGTCCTCCGTGCTCTCTGCGAGCTCTGTGAGATATAGTTCAGTCCTCAAAGCCGTTTGGGTTTTTTCGATGCCAGTTCCAGGCGGTTTCCACGATCGATTCGAGGTCTGCATACCGGGGTTTCCAACCGAGTTCCTTTACAGCTTTTTCACTGGACGAAATGAGCACTGCGGCATCCCCTTCCCGTCGTTCCCCAATGTGATCCGGTATGGATTTTCCGCTGATACGCCGTGCCACCTCAATCACCTCTTTGACCGAATAGCCATTGCCGTTCCCTATATTATACCCCTCGCTACCTTTGCCTTGCAGGAGTCTCTCCAGGGCACGCAAATGCGCCTGGGCCAGGTCGTCGATGTGAATGTAATCCCGGATGCAGGTGCCATCTTTCGTGGGATAGTCATCCCCGAACACGACGATCTCATCCCTGAGTCCGAGTGCGGTCTGTAGAATCAACGGAATAATATGGGTCTCCGGCCTATGGTCCTCGCCTATCTCGCCGTCCGGATCCGCCCCGGCAGCGTTGAAATAACGCAAACATACAGAATTTAGTCCATGGGCATATTCAAAATCCCTGATGATGTTCTCAACTATCAGCTTGCCCCTGCCATAGGGATTGATCGGCTTAACCGGGTGGGTCTCGGTTAATGCATCTTGTATCGGTTCACCAAAAATGGCCGCGCTGGACGAAAAGATAAAATTTTGGACATCATGCTCCGCAACTTTGTTGAGCAACCCTATGGTTTCAGCCACATTGTTCGAATAATACATCCCCGGCTGTCCAACGGATTCACCAACCGAAATAAATGCAGCGAAGTGCATCACCGCCTTGATGTCATGGGAACTGAAGATGTGATCCAAAAGCTGGCCGTCCGATACGTTGCCCTGGAAAAACGGGCCCCATTTAACGGCCTGTTGGTGCCCCCGGGACAGATTATCCAGCACAACCGGCCGATAGCCGTTCCGTGAAAGATATTTGCACATGTGGGAGCCGATGTATCCGGCACCGCCAGTAACCAATATATCCATTCTCGTCCTTTTCTAAGCGATATAGTCTCTCACAGAGATCACAGAGTTCACGGAGATTTTTTTGCTAAATCGGGAGATTCGATTTAGCAAAATAGGCTCAGCCCTGCGGGCAGATAGCAACCGGAGTCCTGAATACCCCAGGCACAGATTGATGGCTTTGAGCTAAACGCTTACCATTACAATATTCGCGAAGCGATGAGCAACGGCGGCTTGGGCGGATGCTCCTGACGTAAGTCTGGAGAACGTCCAAGGCGGTTATTTATCAATTCCCAGCGCCTCTGTACCTTCATGGTTCAACTATTCTTAGTCCAAAAAGTACATCTTTCCACAGTTCTCAGACATCCGACCTCGAACATCAGACATCCGTCATCTGTCATCTGACATCTGTCCTCTGTGAGCTCTGTGAGAGATCCGTTTCTACTTAATGAATCCCTCCCTCTCGAGGTAGAGCAGCACTTCCTGGGCGGCTTCGGAGGGGGTGAGGTCCGTGGTGTCGATTCGCACTTCCGGGAACTCCGGTGTCTCGTAGGGATCGTCCACCCCTGTATATCCCTTGATCAGGCCGGCCCTTGCCTTGGCATACATCCCTTTGCGGTCTCTTTTTTCGCACACCTCGATGGGCGTGTTGACAAACACTTCAATGAATCCCCCGTATCGCTCTATCCGCTGGCGGATCTGTCGCCGGGTTTCGGTATACGGGGCAATCGGCGCACAGATGGCAATTCCCCGGTTCTTCGTAATTTCGCTGGCCACGAACCCGATGCGCCGGACGTTTACGTCCCTGTGCTCTTTTGAAAATCCCAATTCACTGGACAGATTCTGGCGCACGATATCCCCGTCAAGAAGGGTGACCGGCCGTTTTCTCATTTCCAGAAAACGGGCATACAGCACCTTGGCGATGGTCGATTTGCCGGCACCGGACAAACCGGTACAGAAAATAGTAAATCCCTGTCGGTGCCTGGGGGGGTAGGCCTTCCTTAGTTCCTGGATGACTTCATCGAAGGTGTACCACTCGGGAATCCGTTTTCCGGCCCGAAGCCTCCGGTGGAATTCATCCCGGGAAAGACCGTTCATCCGGACATCCTGAGGCACCTCCGATTTCATCATATACGCATCTTCCTCTACCGCATAGACCATCTCCTCGAAGGGGAGAATCTTGATCCCCAACTCATCCTCGAAAGAAACGGCCAGATCTTTGGCCGCGTCGGGATCGTAGAACGGGGTGCCGTTCTTTTTTAATCCGGGTCCGGCATGATCATGGCCGACAATGAGGTGGGTGCATCCATAGTTTCGACGAACAATCGCATGCAGCAACGCTTCTCTGGGTCCGGCCATCCGCATGCTCAGGGGCAAGAGACTCAGAAGCATCATATTGGGCGGGTAGTGCTTGTAGGCTTCCAGATAGCAGCGGACGCGCGTATAGGTATCGATGTCACCCGGCTTCACCCGCTGCACCACCGGGTGAAGCAGCAGGTTGGCCCGGGCATCGGCCATGGCCAGCAACGTCATTTCGAACTGTGCCCGGTGCAAAGGATGTCTGGTTTGAAACCCGACTGTCCGCCGCCAACCTAATTTTTTATAAAGTTTCCGAATTTCACCCGGGGTGTGCCGATGCCGCCGAAACGCGAAATGCAGGGGGAGTTGGATCCCTTCCACCGCCCCCCCGATGTAATAACCACCCTTCTGATTGAAAAGATAATCGATGCCGGGATGCTCCTTATCCGTTGTCCCGTATACATTTTTGGCTTCCTTTTTCTTGTCGTACTTCCAGATATCTTCGATGTGCATCACCGCCGGCATGAATCCTTCGGCGTCACATAAGGCGACGGATTGCCCCGGCTCCAACCGTTTTGCATCGTTTTCCGATGCGTCCAGACAGATGGGAATCGGCCACAGCACATTATCGGCGAGCCGCATCCGATCCACTACCGGTTCATAATCGGCCCGGGTCATGAATCCGGTTAACGGAGAGAAGGCGCCGTTTATCAACAATTCAAGATCCGATAGTTGGCGGGTGGTGAGGGTGATGCTCGGCAGATCCCGTGAAATGGTTTTCAGCGTATCTGCCCGTTTTTGATCGACCAGCAGATCGATCAGGTCACCACCATATGCCGATAGTCGATCCGATTCCATCTAAGTCCTTTCATTCAAGGTTACCGGTTTCCCGGGTTTCCCCGGGGCCCGCATGCCGGGTCGTAGCTCCGAAGGAGCGAAGCCTGGTGGGCCCGCATGCCGGGTCGTAGCTCCGAAGGAGCGAAGCCTGGTGGGCCCGCTTGTCCTGAGCCTGTCGAAGGGTTGGCCGGTTGATAAACGTCATTTGCCGCCTGCGGCGACGTCATTCGGTCATTAGTTCCGCTCCGCGGAACGTCATTAATTGATTGTAGTATTATTGGTCTTTAACTTTCAGCTTTCAGCTTCTATCTTTCAGCTTTTAACTTTCAGCTTATCTTTATATGCCTCATAAGCCATGCGGATGCCGTCCTTGAGCTGGACCTTCGGTTTCCAGCCAAGGCTGGTCATCCTGCTGCTGTCCAGCAATTTTCTGGGAGTGCCATCCGGTTTGGTAGAGTCACAGATGATCTGTCCGTCAAACCCCACGATGTCGGCAACCACTTTTGCCAGGTCACGGATGGTCTGATCTTCGCCGCATCCAATATTGATCATCGGCATGGCGTAAGGAGAAGCAGTGCCCACAGGGTCATCTCTGCATTCCGAAAACACACATTGGTCGAATTGGTCATCAGGGAGGTTCATTAGAAAAACGCAAGCATCCGCCACGTCATCGACGTATAATAACTCTCGGTGGGGACTGCCCGTCCCCCACAACATGACCTGCGAATCCATTGTATGGCCATCTGGAAGTCGGTAGCCAATAGCGTCCTTAATCTCCTCCGGGATGGGGCCATGAACCTTTGCATCCTCATCAATTGCATTCCAATCCTGCTTCGATGCAAGCTTGGACAAGTGGAACTTCCGAATCAGGGCCGGCAGAACGTGGGACGTTGAAAGATCATAGTGATCTTCCGGTCCATACAGGTTGGTCGGCATCACGGCGAGGAATCTAGTCCCATATTGCCGGTTGTAGGACTGGCATTGGGACATGCCACTAATTTTGGCCAAGGCATATGGCTCGTTGGTTTTCTCAAGGGGTCCGGACAACAGATATTCTTCTTTCATGGGCTGTGGGCAACCCCTTGGATAAATGCATGAAGACCCCAAAAACAGCAGCCGACGGGCCCCTTGCTTACAGGCGGCATGGATCACCTGGGTTTGTATCGTCAGATTGTTGTAAATGAAGTCACCCGGAAATGAGTCGTTCGCCCGTATCCCCCCAACTCTTGCTGCCGCCAGGAACACGTACTCGGGTTTCTCCACTTCAAAAAAAAGTTCCACCTCGGTTTGCCGCGTAAGGTCCAGTTCCCTGTGGGTTCGGTGGATGATGTTTTGATAGCCTTCCCGGGAAAGCCTGCGCAGGATGGCCGATCCGACCATCCCCTGGTGTCCTGCGATGTAGATTTTGCTAGTTAATTCCATTCTTCCCTCTAACTTAAAATTATTTCTCACAGAGATCACGGAGATCACGGAGATCTTTTGCTAAATCGGGAGAGCGCGATTTAGCAAAATGAGCTCAAACCCTTCGGGATACTTTATAAGAGCAACATGGTCGCATTTTATATAACCGTTCCATGATTTACGATGGCACCGCAGGATCCCTTCGGCAGCGCTCCCCTCGACCTTGTTCGTAACAAGCAGGATAAACCCCTCGACTCTGCTCGGGAAAAACGGGCGGATGCGCCTGGCTTTGACAGGCGTACGACCGAGAAGCCTATCCTGTCTGTCCTCCAAGAACTCTGAGAGCTCTGTGAGATATCATTTTTTTTATCTTTCAGCTTTCAACTTTCAGCTGTAGTTTCTTTCAACTTCCAACTTTTTTATTAATCATTTTTCTGACCAGATCCTGACAGTCCTGCATGTTCAGGAGGTTTTCAATGTCGGCCGTCACCATAATCTTTACGAGCTCCTCAAACGTCACCCCAGGTTTCCAGCCCAGCTGCTTCTTTGCTTTTGACGGGTCTCCGAGAAGATAATCGACCTCCGTGGGTCGAAAGTACTTTGGGTCGACGGCCACGACGGTATCTCCCGGCTTCGGCAACGGATGATCGCTCTCTCCTTCCGAGAAATCGGTTGATTGCATGATACCCTTTTCATCCGTTCCCGTACCCTGCCACTCCAGTTCAATGCCGGCATGCTCAAAGGCCCGGGCGCAGAACTCCCGGACCGAATGGGATTCGCCGGTGGCAAGGACGTAGTCGTCCGGGGTGTCCTGCTGGAGCATCAACCACATGGCGTTCACATAATCCGGCTCATACCCCCAATCCCGCTTGGCATCCAGATTTCCAAGGTACACCGTTTTTTCGAATCCGTACCGAATCCGGGCCACGGCCCGGGTGATTTTGCGGGTGACAAAGGTTTCACCGCGACGTGGCGACTCGTGGTTGAAGAGAATCCCATTGGTCGCGTGAATGCCGTATCCCTCTCGATAGTTCCGGACCAGCCAGTAGGCATATACTTTTGCAGCAGCATAAGGGCTCTGGGGCTTGAATGGGGTCTGTTCGTTCTGGGGAGGGCTGGCCGACCCAAACATCTCACTGGAGGAGGCCTGGTAAATTTTTGAGTTTACCTTGGTTTTGCGAATCGCCTCGAGAAGCCGGGTAGTTCCCAAACCGGTGACATCGCCGGTATATTCCGGCATGAAAAAACTCACCTTCACATGGCTTTGGGCTCCTAAATGATAAATTTCGTCAGGCACGATATTGTAAATCAGGTCGTTCAGCCAGCCGGAGACGGCCAGATCTCCGTAGTGTAAAAACAGACGAGCCCCGGGAGTATGCTGGTCTTCATAAATATGGTCGATTCTGTCGGTGTTGAAGGTGCTCGCCCTTCGAATAATACCGTGAACCTCATAGCCCTTATCGAGCAGCAGTTCCGCCAGGTAACTGCCATCCTGGCCGGTAATTCCGGTGATTAAGGCTTTTTTGGGCATCGTTTGTTGTACCTTTCAAAATGTCGTTCAACGATTGTAAATAAGATGATGATGGTGCCTTCGTCTGTCCTGATAGAAATAGCACATCTGTTATTCCAAGATCATAAATCTAAAGAATTTTAGCATATTAGGGGGGATAGATCAATTATTTCCATTTCGGGGCAATGGCCAGCTTTGTTGGTGATTTTTCGCCAATGGAAAAGGTAAGATTCATGGATGTGGGTTATAAGGATTCGAGGATTCAAGGGGTCAAGGGTTCAAGCGAAACGATATAGGAACTGATGGTAAAAGCAACCAACAGCCATTCGAATCCCCAGCGCCAGACAATTCGCATTTGAACATTATTTCGTTATTTGTTTCAGTTTTTTTAAGTTGCGATATTTGAATGCAAGGTCAATCCACTCTCGAAAGAGCGGCACCAGTTTCTTTGCGGTCGGGCTGGGGGTCTGGGATAAAATCATTTCAATCTCGGCAAGGGCCTCCTTGAGTTCGGGTTGCCCCGGATCTTTCTCCAGGAGGTGCCGGTAAATTTCGGCGGCCTCCTCGTAGTGCCCCTGATCGGCATACACTTTGGCCATGGTTTGGGTATAGAATTCAGGTTCTGTGGGCATGATGGGGCATCCTTGTTAGTTTTATATGAGCTGAAAGCTCAAAGCTCGCCCGCCTTCGGCCGGCTGAAAGCTTGTCCGCCTTTGGCGGGCTGAAAGAACTTAGAGCTGAAAGTTGAAAGTTCAAAGCTTGTTCGAATTTGGCGGGGTGAAAGATTAAAAGGTTCAACGTTCAAGGTTCAAAGAAAAACTATTCAGAGCTGGAAGCCAAGATGTCTACGATATGGGCCATCTGGCCCACGGGCAAACCCTTCGACTTCGCTCAGGACAAGCGGGCAAACCCTCCGTGCGCTATGTGAGGTCCTTTTATCCCTGAGAGCTGAAACCCGACACCTGAAACCCGGCTTCCGCCCTCTGCCATCTGTCCTCTGTCTTCTGACATCTGTCTTCCGACATCCGACCTCCGACATCTGTCATCCGTCATCTGTCATCCTCTTCTTGCTTAACGGCATCGGCCGATTTCTGCGGTTCTTGGACCTTTAATATAATTTCATTATCGCGGACCATCCCGAGTTCCTGCCCTGCAACGCTCTCGATGTACTCCAGATCATTTTCAAGGCGATCGATTTCCCGGTACAGTTCGATGTTTTCCCGCTCCAATTGCGCGTTCTGTTTCATCAGCATCTTTTTTTTCTGGTTCAGGTGCACTAGGTCGGCGGCCCCCTTGTCCCCAAATACGGCGATCAAAAGGAGCACAAACATACCGACCATGGCCAGGGACAGCAATATGCCTTGTCGCAGATCAATCATAATAATAACTAACGATCATCTCTCACCGAGCTCACAGAGAGCACAGAGGGAAAAACATTTAATAAAGGGCTTATACCGCACTGCGTGCAGCTGACAGTAGGTGCCCGAATGCTTCGAACAAGCCACGAAAATTTTCACCACAATTATAGCTCATGCAGTTTCTCGCGAAGCGATGACAATCGCCGGCTCCCTTCGGAAATGCTCCCCTCGACCTTGCTCGGGACAGGCAGGATAAACGGGCGGATGCGCCTGGCTTTGCCAGGTGAACGTCCGAGGCGGCTATTCCCATTGTCTCCGCGAGTCTGAAATCTGTCCTCTGCCCTCTGTCTTCTGTCATCTGTCCTCTGTGTCTCTGTAATGAGATCTTTTTATCCCTGAAACCTGAAACCCGACACCTGCCCTCCGTCTTCTGTCTTCCGACATCCGACATCTGACCTCTGTCTTCTGTCCTCTGTGCCCTCTGTGAGCTCTGTGAGAGGCATTGTTATTCACTGGTTCGTTTTCCGACCAGTTCCATGACCGCGTCCAACTCCTGGCTTTTAAACAGATAGGATAGCCCGGCGTATACCAGGATACCGGCAATGATTGAACCAAAAAGCCCGAAGAACAGTCCCATCAACCCGCCGGATCCATCGGGAATCACCATCAATCCAATATAACCTACGGCGAGTCCCATGATTAACGCACAAAGGGTGGATGTTGCAATGGATCGAATCACACTCCGAAGACCCAAAGGGCCAAGCCGTTTTCGAAGTGCCCAGATCAACAAGCCGAAGTTTAGCATGGACGCGAGGGAGGTGGCCAGCGCCAATCCACCGTGGGCTATATACCGCATCAGAATGATGCTCAGACCGATTTTCGCCACCATTGAAAGGCTGGCCATTACCACCGGCGTCCGGGTATCTTGCATGGCGTAAAAAGTGGAGAACACGATTCGGACAGCAGAAAATGCCCACAAGCCCAAGCCGTAAAACAATATGGCATAGGCTGTCATTCGGACGCTTTCCGCATCAAATGCGCCGCGTTTGAAAAGCAGTGCAACAATCGGCTCGCGCAACACGATCAGCCCGAGCATCGCCGGCAGCGTAATGAAGAAAATCAATCTCATGGCATAGCCGAAGGTGTTCTTCAGACCAAGCATGTCATCGTTGGCCGCCTGACGAGAGAGGCTTGGCAGAACCGCTGTGGCCAGAGCAACGGCGAAAATACCCAATGGGAATTGAACGATCCGATCCGCATAATAAAGATACGACACGCTGCCCTCAGGCAAGAAAGACGCCAACAGGGCATCCACAAAGTTACTGATTTGATAGACGGCCGCACCGAAGACTGCCGGCACCATTAGCACCCCTACCCGTTTCAACCCGGGATGCAGCCAAGGTGTTTTTCCTCCAAACTTAAAGCCCATCCGCTTTAAAAAAGGAACCTGCAGTCCAAGTTGCAGCCCCCCCCCGATTAATACACCCAGAGCAAGACTAATAATCGGCTGCTCAAGATGGGGGGATATTAAAAAAACGGATCCGATGACGGCCAGATTGAGAAGCACCGGAGCGAGGGCCGGTGCCGCAAAATGCCCCAGCACGTTGAGGATTCCCATGGCAAGCGCTACCAGGCCGATGAAAAAGATATAGGGGAACATGATGCGGGTCAGCACCACCGTAATCCAGAATTTATCCGGTTCGTCGATCCATCCCCACGCAATGATCCGGATAATCAGGGGGGCAAACACGATACCGATAGCAGCACAAGCGGTGAGAACTACGGACACCAGCCGAAGGGCGGACCTAGCCATTTCAAAGGCTTCGTCCCGCCCTTTGGTGGTGAGGTATTCGGTAAACACCGGAATAAATGAGATGGTGAGAGATCCCTCTGCGAATAGCCGGCGCAACAGGTTGGGAATGCGAAACGCCATGAAGAACGCATCGGAACTGAGACTGGCGCCGAAAAATGAGGCGATGACTATATCGCGAATAAGGCCGAGAATCCTGCTCAAAAGGGTTGCAGAGCCGACAACCACTGCTGCCTTTGTTAAACGAGTGTTTTCCGTTGTTGAGGTTTGGTTGTTATCTGCCATCGGCACCACATTTATGCATTGAACTGTCAGATTCTGAATGCGTGATCCCTGGGATGGTTCTGTTTTTCTATGTTATAACTCTTTTTAATAATTTGTGCGAATCCCGAAGGGTTCGCACAAATTATCTTGACACGGTGTTGACGATTCTGTAAATAGCTCTATTTTGGATAACAATCAATGTTTGAAAGGAGCTTTACGTTGGCTAATCATAAATCTGCACTAAAACGGGCACGGCAAAATGAAATCCGTCGGCTGCACAATCGCGCCGTCAAGACCCGTACCCGTTCAGTCGTAAAACGCGTCCGCCAGGCGGCCGGTGACAACGCTAAAGATGCGGCTCTTCAGGAATTACAGGCTGCCCAGTCTGTCATTGACAAGGCCGCAAAGAAAGGCGTGATTCACAAGAAATCCGCCGCCAGAAAAATTTCCCGCCTCAACAAGCTCGTCGCGAAAATCGAGAAATAACAGCAAACCGCAACATCCTTCCGGACGGCGTTGAGGACCCGATTTAACATCGGGCAGCCCGTAACGGCTCCAAAGAAGATTCTAATATAATGTTTTAAGAAAATGCCCCTGGTCAGGGGCATTTTTTTGTCCTTTATAGAAGCCATCTATCGAAACTACAATGAATAGCTGCGCAGCCCGGTTGGGTGGGATTTCCGCTCCACTTCAATAAGCGGCGGGGTGTCCACGCGGATTGCGTCAATCTTTTCCCCCTCACCTTGCCTCTCCCACTGTATAGACTGGGGAGATAGGTAACAGTTGTTCGGAGACATGGGTAACACTACCATCAGGCATATCGTTTACACTTGGGAGAACGACTATGCCATGGAAAGCGCGTACCACAA
>Ga0056119_1000003_pt1 | contig 75107 bp, 56 predicted proteins | sample WorMettaBAHAMAS1_FD_80076 | JGI IMG/M metagenome (GOLD analysis project Ga0056119, IMG submission 80076) | Marine gutless worms symbiont microbial communities from Max Planck institute for Marine Microbiology, Germany - Olavius tantulus BAHAMAS.1 ...
GACCCGATTTATGGAACGGATCGGGATGGGATAGATGGCCCCGAGATCCTGGCAGGACCATCGGGTGGGGGGAGGGGGATGTCAGGGATTTTCGCCGGCAATCCGTTTAAACTCGTCCAAGGATTCCATGAAGAGATCATAGAGGGCCGCATCAAAATGGGATCCGCGCCCTTCGGCCATAATTTCCAACACCTCGTTCTCGGGTAAGGCATTGCGGTACACCCTGTCATTGCTCAGGGCATCGTAGACATCCACCAGGGCAACGATTCGCGCCGCTTCGGGGATGTCTTCACCTTTGAGTCCGTTGGGATAACCGCTGCCATCCCATTTTTCATGATGATTTTGGGCAATTTCACAGGCCAGCTGGATCATCGGGAATTCTGAGTTTTTCAGAATTTCACCGCCGATGGCCGCATGGGTTTTGATGATTTCGTATTCATCGGGGGTCAGGCGCCCTTTTTTTCTTAGGATCATGTCCGGCTCCCCGATTTTGCCGATATCGTGCATGGGTGCCGCCAGAAGAAGGTCTTCGAGCCGCTTGGGAGACCAGTCCCGTTTTTCGGCAACTTTTGCGCTGAACAGGGCAATGCGGCGCACATGGCCGCCTGTCTCCTCGTCCCGGGATTCCAGAGCCGATAACAGCCGGTAGATGGTTTCTTCCTGGGTTTTCCGAATAATGCGTGTCTGGCGGCGGACGATTTTCTCCAGCCCCTCACCGTACTCCCGCAGGGTGCGCTCCAGGCGAACGGTACGCTCACCTACGCTGACTCGGGCCCGCAGCTCGTCGGGATCAAAGGGCTTGACCATGTAGTCATCGACGCCGGCGTCGGAAAGCCCCGTGATCTTGTCTTCTTTTTCCCCTTTAGAGGTTAAGAGCATGATGTAGACATAGGCTTTATTGCTGGAATGTCCGTGCAGATGCCGTGCCAGCTCAACGCCGTCCATCTTCGGCATAATCCAATCGGTGATCACCATATCGATCGATTCATTCAAGTATTTTTCAAAGGCCTCCTGACCGTTTTCCGTTGAAATGACCCGGTGCCCCCATTTTTCCATGAAATGCTGCAGCCGCGTTCGGGTGATGGCTTCGTCTTCGGCGATCAATATGTTCACGGCGATCCCTCCTTAACCATCTGGGATAGCTGAGTCTCGAGTTGCCGGACCTGAGATTCCAATTGTTCCATTTCTTTTGCGGCCGATGTCAAATCGCCCTCTCGACCCATCTGTTACAAACTGAGTGCCGTTTTCGCCGCCGTCTTTGCGCGGAAGTTCCCCAGCATGCCCTTCAGGGCATGGGCGCTGCGTTCCAGATCTTTATCGTTTCCCCCTTTGACCGCTTCCTGGATCCCCTGGAGCATGGAAGGATATTCACTGATAAACAGCTCGATGGACGACGTCAAAAAATCCCAATCATTGTCAAAGGCCTCGAGTACGACTGTCGGCGCAAAGTTATCGGGTGGGCTCGATTCCGGTGCCGACTTCGATTCTGATTCGGTTTCCGATGCCGCCGCCGCAGGGGTCGGCTCGTCGGTGTCCGGATCAGAGGGCGGTGGGCCTGTCACCACCTTGTGGGGTAGAAGCTCCTCGAGAGACTGGATCAGTTTGTCCGGGGATATCGGTTTGGACACATAGTCATCCATGCCGGCCTGAATACAGCGCTCCCGGTCTTCTTTCATGGCATGGGCAGTCATAGCAATAATGGGAATGTGTCGGCCACTGCCGGTTTCATAATCTCTGATGGTCCGGGTTGCGGAGAGACCGTCCATTTCCGGCATCTGAACATCCATGAAGACCACATCGAAGTCCTGTTTGGTAATCCGGTCCAGTGCCAGAAGCCCGTTATCCACAACCACGGATCGATGCCCCCATTTGGTCAGCAAACGGGTGATGAACTTTTGATTGAAGGGAGTGTCCTCGGCCACCAGGACATCCAAAGGCGCCAGTTTCGGCCCCGCCTCCGCCGTCGGTTTGGCCGAGACCTGATCACCTTTGAGCCCGGGCCGACCCAACGCGATTTGAATCGCAGACAGGAGGTCCGACGGTCGGATGGGCTTGTTGACGGTGGCTGCGGCCCCTAAATTGCGGTAGTCCGCCCGGCTTTGGCTGTGTTCCCCGGTCAGCATGAGTACCACCTTGTAACTTAAGTCCTCCTGGGACTTCAGCCAGTGGAGCAGTTCAGAACCACCCTGCCCGGGCATGTCTGCATCCACGATCAACAGCTCCACGTTCGATTCCGTGTTGAGTAGCATCTTGGCTTCTTCGACGCCGGGGGCGCTTAACGGAGCCATGTTCCAGTTTTCGAGCATTTCGCAGATGATCTGACCCGTCGTCGCCGTATCGTCCACCACCAGTGTGTTCATCGCCTCCAGATCTTTGGGCAAGCTGACTTCAGTGGCCTTGGCGGCTTCGGGTTGCAGTACCAACCGCGCAATAAAATGGAATTCACTGCCCTTTCCCGGCACGCTGTCCACCCAGATGCGGCCTTCCATCAGTTCAGCCAGTTGTTTGGAGACGGCCAAACCGAGGCCTGTCCCTCCGAATCGTCGTGTCGTGCTGCCGTCGGCCTGTTGAAATGCGCTGAAAATGGATTCGTGTTTGTCTTCGGCAATACCGATGCCGGTATCCTCCGCACCGCCGTCCTTTTGGGACACCGTCACCACGACTTCTCCGTCTCGGGTAAATTTAATGGCATTTCCGATCAAGTTGAGGAGGATCTGCCGAAGTCGTGTGGGATCGCCGATCAGTTGGTCCGGAACATTCCGGCCGCACCCAGTAGGCCAGCTCCAGACCTTTTTGATGGGCATTGGGAGCCATAATTTTCAATGTCTCTCCGAGAAAATCCCGGAGACCAAATTGAACCTCTTCCAGTTCGAGCCGCCCGGCTTCTATCTTCGAGAAATCAAGAACATCATTGATCAGAGCCAGCAATGAGTAGGACGAGGAGCGGATGATGGACAGATCCTCGTGCTGGTCGCTCGATAGATCTGTCTCCCCCAGGAGTTCCGCCAGACCGATGATGGCATTCAGCGGGGTGCGGATCTCGTGACTCATGTTGGCCAAGAATTCGCTTTTGGAGCGGTTGGCGGCCTCGGCCGCCATTTTGGCATACTGGAGCGTTTCAGCCTGCTTCCGGCGGGTGACATCCCGGATAATGCCACGAAATCCGGTGGGATTGCCTTTTGCATCCTGGATCAGTGATACGGAGGCTTCGATGACACGCTCGCTGTTTTCCTGGCTCCATAAGCGGCATCCCAGAATTTCTTCGGATTCTCCGGTCTCCATGACCTTCTCCAGAATTTCGACAATGTCCGGCTGAGCATCGGGCGCCAGGGTATGCCGGATATTAATCTGGTCGATCATTTCCGGTGAGGTTCTCAGAATCTTGGGCAGCGCATCATTAAAGAAGGTAAACCGGCCGCTGAGGTCCAGCTCGTAATACCCGTCTTCGATACTTTGAAGAATGGTTCGGTAGCGCTCCTCACTCTCCTGCAGGCGGGTTTCGACCTCCTTGCGCTTATTGATGGTGAATTGGGCGTGGGATCCAAAAATCATAAAGAAACAAAGCGCCAGAAGCCGGGTGGCGATGTCATTGATGTCCGTGCCGATGAAACTGTTTGTAAAGGTGCCTTCACCGATGAGAAGAAACTGCAGCATCGAATCGAGCAGCCAGTAGACAATCGCCAGCCCCACACCAAAAAATAGCATGGTATCGTCGAGAAAGCTGGAGGCTTTGCGTTTAGCCTGCATGCCAGATCTCCTTTAGAAACGAGGACAGTTCATTTTCAATTTGGAGAATGCTCCTCCCTGGAAACCACAGCGGCTCGACCCCATCGGAGACACCCGGGTGGGGTGGCGGGTCTGACGTAAACACCTGTGTGAAACAATTGTCATTTTACATGCAATCTGCGGGCCAAGTGGGCACCCCTGGATCGCCGGGTCTGGGGGAGCGGAATCCTCGCCGGTCGAACACAATATTCGGCGAATTATACGTCTTATTGCACGCCAGTGTCAAAATTATCGATCCTCCATGGCTGGACGGACCTGCTTCATCGGGTGCACCGAACGTTCCTTTGCCCGGGGTGATCGGCCCGGACACCGCCGCCGGTCGTCGGGCCGGGCCGGCGGGTCTGTGGCACCCTGCGAAAAAACGTGATAAGATACAGCCGTTTGTTATTATAACAAAAAATTGTTTATGTGCCGAGACTAAATGAAATTCGAGCTCACAGACGGCTTCGATCTGAACTGGCCCAGTCCATTTAAACGCCTCCGCCATCAACGGTTTGCCCTGATTGGGTTGTTCATGGCCGTTCTGCTCATTTATTCAAACAGCTTCCTCTGTGAATTCCACCTGGATGATTTCGGTAACATCGTCGATAACATCAATATCCAAGGCAATGGGCTGACCTGGCAGGAGCTCAGCCAGAGTTTCTATGGGAGTGACTTCAGCCGGGGGCGCCTTGAGCGGCCGCTGGCCTTTCTGAGCTTTGCCCTCAACTACAGGCTCAACGGGCTCGATCCCTTCGGCTATCATGATGTCGTCAACGTTTTCCTCCACTATGCTGCCTCAGTCGTGCTTTACCTGCTTTTACTGACCTGTTTTCGGCTTCCGGCCCTTGGCGAACGGTATACCGGCGCGGCATCGGGACTGGCACTCCTGGCCGCGTTTATGTGGGCGATTCACCCCATTCACGTTTCCGCCGTGACCTATATTGTCCAACGGATGGCGATCCTGGCCGGGCTGTTTTACCTGCTGGCGATGCTTTTTTTCGCAAAGGCCCGCACCACCCGTCAGCCCGGAAGGGCCATTGCGTATGGCGGAATCAGCCTGGTATGCGGTGTGTGTGCGTTTCTTAGCAAGGAGAACGCCGTGACTCTACCGTTTGCCCTTGCCCTGATGGAAATCTTGCTCATCCGGGGATGGCGGCAACCGGTTCGGAAGGATAAGACGGTATGGGGCCTCATCGGAGGGCTGGCGGTGTTGGGTGTGATCGTGTGGCTGTTCATGGGGGCAAACATAGTGGCCGGGTACCAGGCACGCCCGTTTACACTTACGGAGCGATTGCTCACGCAACCCCGCGTATGGCTTTTTTATATCGGCCTGCTGTTGTATCCGACCCCTGACCGGATGACGCTCCTCTATGACGTTGAGATCTCTCACGGGCTCCTTACCCCATGGACGACCCTGCCGGCGTTGACGATCCTTGTGGCAACGACGGTACTGGCCCTTTGGGGATCCCGGAGATGGCCGATGGTGGCCTTTTCGGTATTGTTTTTCCTCTTGAACCAACTTGTGGAGGGCTCGGTGATTCCCTTGGAAATGGTCTTCGAACACCGAAATTATCTGCCGTCCGCCTTTTTCTTCGTCCCGGTGGTCATAATTGTCGTCCGTTTTCTGGATCATTTTTCCTATCGGCCGTTGATTCAGGTCCTCGGGGCGACAGCGGTGGTGGTGGTGCTCATCGCCAACGGCCATACCACCTATGATCGAAACCGGATTTTCCGCACCGAATTGTCCCTGTGGGAAGATAATGTACGTAAATCCGAACACCTTCACCGGCCCCACCATAATCTGTCAAAAGCCTACATGGTGGCCGGCCGGTACCCGGAGGCCATCCGGCAAATGGAGCTGGCCCTTGAGGCCAGGGCGGGCGGCAGAACCCATCAGAAATACCTGACCCACTATAACTTCGGTCTTTACTATATGCTGGCGAACGATTTGGAAAAGGCCCAGAGACATTTACAGCTATCCCTTGACTATGAGCCGGGCAATACGGGCGCATTCAATAACATGGCGCGCATCCGGCTCTGGCAAGATCGAATCCCGGAGGCCCTTGACATGGTCCATGAGGCGATCCGGAGGAATCCCACTGTCGCCGATTACCGGCACACTCTGGCGTACATTGCCTTACGTCTTGGGAATCCGGATCGGGCCCTGCAGGAGGCCGTCGCCTCGCGCCATATGGTCGGAGACCGGGGAAGTTCAGACTTTATTATGGGAGAGGCCCTTCGTCATCAGGGGCATTTGAATCAGGCCCGGTTTTATTTTGAGCGATACCGGGTGCGGTATCCGGCCCATAGGTCGGCACGGCTGGCATTGATCCAAATCTATTACCTAACGGATCAGAAACGGATCCTTAAACAAACCGTTCGGGAGCTGATGGCACACCTGGGAGACAGGGAACTCCAAGACGTGTTGGAGGAATACCATCTAAAATACAACACCTTGAATCGATCTCGGATCGATACCATCGTCAGAGCGATCGAACAGAGTCTCTGCGATCCAATCCAATTCCCCAAGTAACCGGAGGCCCAGCGAACGCGAACTCGAAGCGCTGCACCTCGGCTTTTGGATTCTGCAACGGCATGCCGTCTCGCTGATGTTAAATGGATGGGAAGCTAGAAACTGGCTTTTGGCAGGCTGATCGTTTTATCATATATGCGGTATTTCGCCGGAGAAGTCTCCTGGGCGGGATATTTCACCTTGACGTCTACTTGGGTCGCCGCCACCTGCCATTGCGTTACCGCAAAGTCAGGCCCAAGATCCATGTCCACATTGGTGGACGCCAGACTAATCGCTTGCCAGGTTTTTCCGACCAGCAACTGCTTTGCCACATACTGGTGGATCCGGGATTCCAACTCTCCGAAAGCGATTTGAACCGTGTGGGCTCTGGCTCGGGCTTGCAAATCCCAATATTTGGGAACGGCCACTGCCGCGAGGGTGCCGATGATGACGATCACCAGAATGACCTCGATCAGGGTAAAGCCTTCTTCTGACGTGTGGATCGCGGGATTGAAGAAACACCTGCCGTTTCTCTTCCGGTGAACGAGCGAAAGATCTCTTTGCGGTGTTGACGACCAAGGGAGCGCCGAGAGCCCCTTGCCCGCCTCTCTTCCACTGATGCAACTATGACACGGATCCGGAAAACATTCAAGCAGCAGGACCGAAAAGGGGTGCGGAGGAGCCTCCGCCTTCCGATCCTGCTGCTTTATCGACTGGAAATGGAAGATACATCACCTGATACCGAGCAGCCGGATTACGGCTGAAAAATCGGCAGTCTGATCGTCTGGGCCTGGGTTGTGGGATTGGCCTCGGTTGCCGGATAGGTGATGAAGAAAGAGACCTTTGTTTGCCCGGCGGACCAGGTCCAGTTGCTCACCAGAAAGTCGGGGCCGATATCGAGACCGACATCGCCTGAATTGAACGTGATTTGTCCTTTGGTATCCCCCTGAAGCAATCGACTGGCGAAATGTTGATTAATTCGAACTTTAATCTCGGAAACCGCTGTGTAGATCGCCTTTTCTCGCGCTTTGGTCTGAAGATCGAAGTACTTGGGCACGGCTACGGCCGCAAGGATCCCCAATATGACCAGGACCGCGATGATTTCGATCAGCGTAAAGCCTTCCTCGTTTCTCAGAAATCTGCTCTTTTTCATGATGCACCTGCCATTCTTTTAAAGATTCATTCCTGATCTGGCCCGGGCGATGTCCAAGGCCGATCGCCAGCCTTCTGGCGCGTTGTAATGCATAGAGCGTGCCACGCATTCCTGCATTTTCCACGGAACCACTTGAAATGAAGATATCGGTATAATTTTCAATTTGTTATAACTGGCTATGGTTTTTTGTGGCCGGCGAATCAACAAAATCTCGGATGGCCAAAACGGCATTTGCTTCAATAATTGTTGGGGCGTCATCAAAATGTGTCGGACATCCCTGAAGATGTTGTCTTTGCCCAAAATTCTAAGGATTATAATAGGATAGTCTATGTTCAGGATGTCCTTCAGCAGAATAAAGCGGTCACATGATGTCCGCCTTCACTGCAGAGATGTCAATTTCCAGTTTTTTGATCCGATGCCATAAACTGCGTTCCTTGATGCCGAGCATCTTGGCCGCCTTGACTTGAACCCAGTTGCAATGTTTGAGGGCCTCAAGAATCATCTGCTTCTCCAGACCGCGTAAATACTCGTCCAGGTTTTTCCCCGATGGTGCATTTGTCAGTGGCGTGTCCGGGCCTTGCCAGTCTTTGGTCATGTGGACGGGCAAATGGACCGGCTCAATTGCCGAGCCAGCCATGACAGATGCGGCTTCGACAACATTTTGAAGCTCGCGGACATTCCCGGGCCATGGATAGCCTGACAGGATCTGTATGGTCTCCGGGGACGGCTGCAATTCCTCTTTTCCCAGCCGCTGAAGAAACTCCCTCACAAGGTCCGGGATATCCTCCTGGCGGTTCCTGAGGGGCGGCAGTTGAATGGTGAAGACGTTGAGCCGATAAAACAGATCCTGCCGGAACGTCCCCTCTTCAACCATTCGGGACAAATCCTTGTTCGTGGCGGCAATGAATCTGACATCGACGACAATCGAATGTATCCCGCCGACCCTTTCGAAGCGGGACTCCTGCAGTACGCGTAGCAATTTGGACTGGGTTTCAAGGGGCATATCGCCAATCTCATCCAGAAACACGGTACCGCCGTCAGCGGTTTCAAATTTACCCAGTTTCCGACCCTCGGCACCGGTAAAGGCGCCTTTCTCATGGCCAAACAGTTCGCTCTCCAACAGGCTCTCGGGGATGGCCGCGCAGTTTATGGCCACGAACGGTTTGGACGCCCTTCGACTGTGTTCGTGAATGCTCTGGGAGATGAGTTCTTTGCCGGTTCCGGTTTCTCCAACGATGAGTACGGTCGCGTCGGTTCCGGCAACCTTCACGATCTGGTTCAGTACACCGCGGATGGGTCGGCTCTGGCCGACGATCTGAGGAAATAATTCTTGGGAATCCACCTTGCTTAATAAATCGGTGACGGTCTCCAGAACGACGTTGAAACGCCCCATATCGTCTTTATGGGCGCCGGACAGATCCGGTTTGGTTTCGATTTGGGATAGAATGCCGAGCTCCTCGGTTTTCCGGACAAACCGTTCCACCGGCCCCAGAAGTAGTTTGGCAATGATCAGGCCGAGGCCGAACGTGATCGACGCCATGGTGATTCCGAAAATCATCACGGCACGCTGGGGTTCGATATCCCGTTTGAAAAAATATTCGGTGAGGTTATGGGATCCGATGATCGAAATGAGTGCAATGCCGGCGAAAATGATCGGGATGATGACATACAGGCTGATCTGAAACCGGATATCTTTCATCATTTAACCATTTGAGTGAGGTCCCACATGGGCAGAAAGATGGCCAGGGCAAAAAAACCGACCACGGCGGCCAGTCCGACGGTCAGGATGGGACCGATGGCATCCGACAGTTTCTTCATTTCGTATTCCAGTTCATCGTCGTAGTGTTTGGCGATTTCATTCAGCATGTCTTCAAGATTACCCGCTTCTTCGCCGATGGAGATCATATTGATCACCAGGGGCGGGAAGTACCGTGATGATTTGAGCGGGTTAGCAATACCGCGACCCTGCTCCAGCCGTTCGTTGATCTGATCCAGTTCCCTGGCGATGGCGGCATTGCTGATGGTGCCGTACAGAATCCTCATGGCCTCCATGACCGTCACACCGCTGGACTGGAGAATGGAAAAAATACTGGCGAACCTGGACATGGCGGCTTTAATGAGTCGCGGACCGATGATGGGGACACGCATCATCAGGCGATAGGTGGCCAGTTTGCCCTTCTCGCTCCGGATGTAATAATAGGTGCCTGCCAACACCGCTAAGACTGCGCCGACCATCAGATACCAGTACTGGGACATGGTAAAGTACATCCACATGCAAACTTGGGTTGGCAACGGCAGGTCGATACCGGCACTCTTAAATATGCCGGCAAATTTTGGTACCACAAAGGTCAGAAGGACAAAAAAGGCAATCACCAGGAAGGAAATTACGAGAATCGGATACTGTAACGCCGATTTTATATCGGATCTGATCTTATTTTCATGCTCGGTAATGTAGATGAGGCGGTCGAGAATCTCCGGGAGGGCGCCGCTGGCTTCGCCGGCTTGGACCATGCTGCAGTACAGTGGAGAAAAGGCGCTGGGATGTCGGCGAAATGCATCGTACAGGCTGGACCCTTCATGGATATCCTGGGAAATCTGTGTGATGATCTCCCGCAGCTTGAGATTGTCCGTCTGGTTTTCGAGCACCTCGAGGATTTTGGTGATGGGTACACCGGCGGTGAGCAGGGTTCTGAGCTGTTTTGTGAAGAGGGTTAATTCATTGGACTTGATCACCGACAGCCGGATGCGGATTTTCGTCCAATTGATCCGCAGGAGGGTCTCGCTTTTTTGGATCACATTGGCTGGAACATACCCCTGGGCAATGAGCATGTTGTTGGCGATGTCCACCGAATCGGCGTCGATCTCTCCGGAAACGAGGTTTCCGCTTTGGTTAATCGCCTGATAGGAGAACTTGGGCATAACACACTCAATGGTTCCGTTGATCCGATGTCTTCATACGTGCCGGTTTCGAGACCCAACAAGGAATCAGGTCATGACCGCGGATGTGGCTTCTTCTATGGTGGTGATTACTTTTTTCACCTTCTCGGCGGCATCTTCTTTCAGTGTTCTTAATGTTCCGGCTTCCCGGGCGGCCGCGGTAATTTCCTGTGCAGAGCGGCGTTTGAGAATCATGTCCTGAATCATCTCGGTAATGACCATGACCTCATAGATGCCGGTGCGCCCCTTGTACCCCTTGTCCAGGCAATTGAAACATCCGTCGCTTTGCACGAAATCTCCGGTGACATCCTCGTCAAACACCCAGAGATCGAGAGCCGCCTGGGGAGGCGTGTACGGCCGTTTGCAATAGGAGCAGACCCGCCGCACCAGTCGCTGGGCGACGGAGACCAGCATCACCGACGAGACCAAAAACGGCTCGATTCCCATATCGATAAACCGGGTGATGGCACCGGCAGAGTCATTGGTATGAACCGTACTCAATACCCGGTGCCCGGTCAGGGCAGATTGTACGGCGATGGAAGCGGTCTCCGGATCACGGATCTCGCCGACCATGATGACATCCGGATCCTGACGCATGATGGATCGGAGCCCGCTGGCAAAGGTCATTCCCGCTTTCCGATTCAACTGGATTTGCCGGATTTTCTCCATCCGGTATTCCACCGGATCCTCCAGGGTAATAATGTTGATATCCGGCTGGTTGATTTTTTTTAAAATCGAATACAGTGTGGTGCTTTTCCCGCTTCCTGTCGGGCCGGTACTGAGGATCATGCCGTAAGGCTTGTGCACCATGGCTTCCAGTTTTTCACGGTCTGCTTCAACCATGCCCAGCTTTTCAAGGGAAAACACCCCGGCACTGGTATCGAGAAGCCGGAGCACCACGTTTTCACCATAAATGGTCGGCAATGTGGAGGCCCGAATATTGATCTCCTTATTGTCCATGCGTACCGTAAACCGACCGTCCTGGGGAACCCGCGACATGGCGATATCCATGTTCGCCAGGATTTTAAGTCGTGAAATGATCGGAAGAATCATCGCTTTGGGGGGAGCCGGCACCTCGTGAAGGATACCGTCGACCCGGAACCGGACCTGGACGAATTCTTTTTCCGGGCTGGTGTGAACGTCACTGGAACCCTCCCGAACGGCTTGGGCGAGAATGGAGTTCACCAAACGGACAATGGGTGCTTCCTCGGCCATGTCGTGAAGCGAGCTCACCTCCAGTTCCTCGGTGGACTCCGCGCCGGCTTCGTCGGGACGTTCGACACTCATATCTTCAAGCACCCCACCGATGTCCGTGTAGGTGCCATAGATGCTGGACAGCATGCTGTTGAATTCCTGTTCCGAACAGATGACCGCTTCAACTTCCAGGTTGGTATGAATCTCGATGGCGTCCATGGCGTTAATATCGGTCGGATCCACCATGGCGATGGTCAGTAGAAATGGAGTCTTTTCCAACGGCACAATCTGGTACTTCTGCGCCATCTCCAGAGGCACCACATCGGTCAGGCGGACATCCAGAGGGTACAGATCCGTACGGTATTTTTTAACTGAAAGCTGTTTGGAGATGAGATCGGTGACCTGGGAATTGCTGACCAAGCCCTGCTGAATCAGATACTGACCCAGCTTGAGGTTGGCGCGCTTATGGCCGACGATGGCCTGCTTAAGCTGTTCCTCCGTGATGAGGCCCGCCTCAAGTAACATTTCCCCGAGCCGCTTCCGCTGGGGCGTCGGTTTCCCAATGGAAGGACCAAAAAAGGCGCCGACACTGGATTCGCTCTCTACCATCACATCCTCGGTGATCGATAGGGATTGGCGTAAAAAATGGTATCCGGCGCCCAGGTGGATACCAGCTCCGGGGTGGTTCCAAGGATCCGGGCGACCTGAGCACGCTGGCTCCGAGCGGAGTCTTCGTCGAAATGGACCCGTTTCAGCAAGACGGAAAAGGAAAGGCCTTTTTGGTGGTCCCAATGGGGGACAACGCGAATCGGCGGGGCCTCCGGGGGATGTTTCCGGAGCATGTCGACCGCATTATCGAGGGTCCGGGCGTCGGCCAGTCGAAGCCAAATCCGTGGTTCCGGAGTAGTCCGAATCCGGGCGGGAATGGCGGGAACGATAATCTGGTCTCCAACTTCCACCCGGTCCAGGTTATGGATATGGGGATTTGCCTGTTGCACCGAGCGCAGATATCGGGGATCGTGGCTTCCGTATACTTTCTCGACCAGGCGCCACAGCGTTTCCCGCGTTCCCAGGGTGACCCGGCCCAGGATATCCGGCGGCTCGATGTCGCCCGCGGCCAGCAGAGTATCGGGGGGAGGCTCCGGGGCCGCTTCCGATACCTCCGGACGATGGGTGGCTGCGACCGGTTGGGGGATCGGAGATCCGGCACCCGCCGTGTCCAGGTCCGGTCCGCCTTCTCCGGTGGGCGCCGGCCCGCTGGCCACCGCCCGGTTCGGATCGTCAGGGCCGGAATCGCCCGGTGCCGGTTGTTGGTTGACGGCAGACGTTACCCCCGCATCCAGGGGTCGGATGGCATCAGAGGTCACCGGCATCGGTTTTTCAGGGGTCCGCTGCATCAGTGTACCGGAAATATTCAACGCGCCGATGACGGCCAATATGAGTATGGCCGAGCCCACGGGCAGCCACCATCCCAAGCTGCCGCTCCTCCGCTCACGTCGGTTGCATGAGCGGACCAGCGCCCAGCCGGCACGGGTTCGGTTTTGAATGATCACCGCCAAAAGACATTGATGGCACAAGTGAACGATTTGACGTGGATATCCGCCGGTCGCCAGATAAATGCCATACATCGCCGGGAAGGTGAACAGGTCCGGGTTTCCATGGGTATCGCGGGACTGGTTGATCCGAAACCGGATCATCTGCCGGGTGTCCCTGAAATTCATGGGACCCAGGCGGTGCATCAGATTGATCCGGTCTGAAAAATTGGCATGAATATCCAATGTCTTCTGAAATTCGGTCTGGGCAAAAATAGCAATTTGGAGAAGTTTATATTCATTGGTTTCGTAGTTGAGGAATTCCCGCAGCAATTCAAGACAGGTCGGTGGGATTTTCTGGCCTTCATCGATGATCAGGACCACGGTGCGGTCTTCATCGACACCTTTGCGGAACAGGGCCGTTTTAATGGATTCTTTGAGCTGCCATTGGGTGGCCGAAGGGTCCGGCCGAGTGCCACTGAGCATCTCGGCAATCTCACTCAAAAACTCTTCCGGGCTGGCGATATCCGGGTCCAGGATGAGATGGGTCTCGAGATCCGTGTCTTCGGAGAACCGACGAATCAGTTGTCGACACAGAGTGGTCTTTCCCGTTCCCACATCCCCGACGATCACATTGAGACCCCGCCGGAGTCGGAGCGCCAGTTCCAGTTTTTGGAGACACTCCTGATGTTGGCGGGAGTGGAAAAAAAAGTCCGGGTCCGGGGAGTTGGAGAAGGGTTCCCGGTTTAATTTTAGAATGTTGAAGTAATCCATGGCGCGAACGCTCTTGAAATTATTATCGCATGTCTCGGACTGCCAATATTCGGGGGGTGATAAAAATCAACAATTCCTGCTTGTCCTGATCCAGGGTGGTACCCTTGAACAACCAGCCCAGCAACGGGATTTCCTTAAGGCCGGGGACACCTTCTTCACCGCTGGCCTTGGTCTCCTCGACCAATCCTCCGATAACGGTGGTCTGACCATCGAATACGATCACGCTGGTCTCCGCCCGTCGGGTGATGATGGTCGGCTGCCCCCGAACCTCCCGGGAAAAATCCGGCTGATCTTTCGTGACTTTGATGTTCAGCTTCAGAGTATTTCCTGCGATAATGTGGGGAGTTACTTACAGCCGGAGAACGGCGTCTTTGTACTCGATTTTGACCTCTTTGTCTTCCACGGTCTGGAACGGAATCTGCGTGCCGGCCTCAATCATGGCCACCTGGTTATCCTGTGTCGTGATGGAAGGGCTGGATAATATGTTGAGCAGCGCCTGGGTCTCAAGGGCCTCCAGTTGAAGCTGAAGAATATTGCTCCCCTGCTGGCCGATAATGCCCACGGCCAGCCCGCGTTGACTGGCGGTTCCGGCGGCCACACCGGTAGCCGGAAGATTGACCATGAAACCGGAAGCGGCACTTTCTGCCACGGTCGGGGATCCGATCAACCCTGGGGTGAGTCCTGTGGCCTGGGAGGCGTCCGGCACGATATAATAATTGCCATGTTCACTCAGCCCTCCCCAGCGGACCCCCAATTCGCGAGTTGCCGCTTTGGTAGACTGAACGATGTGAGATTCAATTTGAACCTGGAGCGTGGGCCGGTCCAGCTCTTCGATCAACGGAGTCATCCGGTTCAGGTCGTCCGGTATGGCAGAGATAATCAACGAATTGGTATGCTCATCGACCAAAACCGAGCCGATGGGCTGTCCTTCCGCTTCCTGGGTCAGAAACTTTTCCAGGTTTGCCCGGAGCTGGGTGGCGTTGCCGTAATCGATTTTGATCACCCGCGTAATCAATCGATCCGTTAATTCGAGCTCTCTTTTTTTAGCGCGGATTTTTTTTTCGGTTTCCAGCTTTTTCAGATTCTGGTTTCGGTCCTCCAGGGTCACAATGCGAAGAATGTTCCCATCGATTTCATAGGACAGCCCCTGGGCTTGGAGAATACTTAAAAAAACCTGTTCCCATGGCGCTTTGTCCACGTCGATATTCACGCGGCCAGATAGCCCCTCGTTGATGATGATATCCTGTCCGGCGGCCCTGGCCAGTGCTCGAAGCAGCACCGAGACCTCGGTGTTGTGCATTTTCAGTGAGATCATTTGCTGGGGCAGTTCGTGTGCGCTGGTTTCCGGACCCAGGGCAGGAGTAATGGTGATCTTTCCGGTGTCCTCGGTTTCGATGGTCCGCTTTCGGGGGGCCGGAGAATATCCCCGGGATTGTTCTGCCGTGACTTTCCACTTTTCAAAAAAGGGATCCTTTTTTGCCGGGGAGCTGGTCTGACACCCCACCATTGCCATGGCCAGAAGGCCAAGGATGATCATAACGGTTAGGATGCAGCATTGCCGGTATGGTGTCGTCATATCGACCCTTGCTTATTGATTCGGGGAGGTCTGATTCCGTTCCGTCCGCACAAATTCTTCCAGCGGAATGGCCCGGACGTCATCTGAATCCAACCACCTCAGCTCCACATGGGAGGGGTGCACCGCCAATAGGGTGTACCCATCGATTTCCAGTGCATCGCCCGGTTCATATTCTCTGCCGTTTAGGATCGCCAAACGCCGGTCTCCGAGTTGGATAAACCCGGAATATACCAGAGGTACCTCCGGCTCCGGTACGGTCGCCGACAGTTTTTCCGGTGCCTTGTCCTTCTCCAGGGTCACCTTCAGGAACGGGTTGGCCGCCCACGGTGTCGCTGCCGCCGCAATCGTGTATTCCTCTGTCTTGTTGAGCGAAAATCTCGGTAATTCCGCAAGGACTCCCAGCACAAAATCCTCCACATCCTGGAGCGTGTGTAGGTTCCCTGCCGGATCGCTCGGTTCTGAGGATGGCCACAGCAGGTTATAGCCGCCGTACAGGACCACGAGCGCCATAACGATGAGGATACCTTTCTCCCGCTTAGACATGGAGAACCCGGTGTCGATTCATCCGCTTACTCCTGATTCAGCCAAAGTGTCAGACTAAACCGGAGCTGGTGGGATGCCTCCATCGTCTGAAGTTTGATGTCATCCACATGCTGGAGATACGGCACGCCGCCAAGTTTCACCAGCAGGTCTCGAAATTCCCAGATCCCCCCTTGAAATACGGCTTTCACTTTAAGAAATTGTGATCCCTTCAAAATCGTCTGCATGTCCGGTGAAATGGTTTCCACCTCCAAGTTGCTGTCTGCAGCCAATTCCCTCAACATTCCGGTGGCCTGACCGGTGTTCCCGCGCGACAATTTTGTCGTAGCCGGTAGGGGGAGCAGTTCCGGCGATTTTTCTCTGGAGGCCTTCAGCAGCCTCACAAAAATCGGGAACAGCTTCTGTTGTCGCTCCAGCTCGATCTTGACCTGCTCTATCTCCCGCTCCGTATCGGCCATATAAAAGAACGTCGGAACAATGGCGACACCCACAAACAGAGCGATGGCCAAAGCGAAGATGGCCGGCTTGGCAAACTTTGAAGCAAGCAGATTTCGTACCAGTATCGCCATTTTTAACAATCTTTATGTGTTTGGGTCGTCAAATGGGCTTCCATCCAACATATCCGGGTGATTCCAGGCCGACGGCCGCCATCGTCAACATTCCATGGACGGCGAATCGCTCAGATGATCCGAACGTGCGCCGTGAATCGCAACGCATTTTTTTCCTCAATATCCACAAACGAACGCCGCTTGATACTGAAGCTGCTGAACAGGGGAGATTTTTCAAGTTTCACCAGATACTCGGCCAGGGCGGACTCAGGGGTGCGTCGGTCGCCGAATACCACGCCCTCTAAAATGAGTTTCGGTAGTTTCTCCGATGTTTCCACCGCCCCCAGATGGATGTTCACCGAAAGCAGACGGATGTCACTGGGGGTCAGTCGGGTGATTTCATTGATCACGGCCATGCCCTGGTAGCGTATGCCCACCCGCCTGAGCTTTTCCTGCTTGGTCCTCACCTGTTGAAGAAGTTCCCGGATCATGGCCTCGGTGACCCGGGGACTGGTGGAATCCAGCTCACGGTTCATACCTTCCAGTTGGGTGCTTTTCTCGTCCAACAGCGATGTTTGCCAAATAAAAATGGCCAAACATACCGCTGAGGCGAGAAGTAGGCCGATGTAGATGACGGAGCTGATCCGGCGGGCGGTTTCTTCCTTACCCTTTTCCTTGTAGGTGTGGATGAAATTCGGAGTCCGATCATTTCGTGACAGTGCAAGTCCGACAGCCGGCAGATACGATTCCCGCTCGGTGATGCTGGGTGGGGGGGGAAATCCCATCCCCGAGAGACGAAGCTGCCCCCATGGGATCCAACACGTCCAGATCGATGCTCAGAAATTGGCTGATGGTGTTCACCAGGAGCATCTGCCCGTTGATCGGCCCTGAAATAAACACTTTGTCCACGCCGACGGTGTCAAACTTCAGTGAGAAATGACGTAACGTCCGATCCACCTGCCGGATCAGGCGCTGCAGGGCCGGAAGCACCATCTGGTAGATATCGTTATCCGGCAAGTGTTGCTCAGGGGCCAGATCCGCAAATGCCGGGTGGTGGATAAAACTGAAAAAGATGCGGCGGGCCTCTTCCAACCCCTCCAACCCGCGGTTGTCCGGCGGAGTCGTTTCCAGCTCGGACTCTTCATCACCGGCATTGGCCATGTCGATGGTGGAGCCATCCGACAATTGTTGCCGGATCGCTTCGATCATGCTGTTCATGCCGGCCTTGATGCCTCGGGACAGCACCAGATTGTACTTTAAATAGATGTCGATCCTGGACCAATCTCTTCCGATGTAAAGACTGCACACATTTTCGCTTTCAATGGGGATCCATTGGTTGCGCAACAAGTTCTGCAGCAGGAACGGGACGATGGAGATGCCGGTCAAGGCAAATCCGCTGCGCGAAAATACTTGTTTCAACTGATCGACTTCCTGACGGGGGGCTGTGTACGCCAGCACTTCAAATTTCGGCACCCCGTCTTCCAGGGTCTCACCGAAAAAGTCAAAATCGAACACCGATTCGGTCTCGGAGAAGTTGACTTCCTTTTTATATGTCCAAAACACCGTATTCGCGATTTGCCTTCGGGGGACCTTGGGAAGTTTCAGATAGCGGGACTCGACCCGTGCGGAGGAAATGGAACTCCAGATTTCCGGCAGCTTGGTATCCCGGGTAAAATCATACAACGCCCGTTTCAGGAATGACGGAAAGTCGGGATGTTCGGGGTTGATATCGGGCGGGTAATCAACCGAGTGATACCCCACCAGTTCCTGATTGCTACCGGATGCCTGGTGGATTTTGACTAGTTTAACATCCGTATAGCCCAGACTCACTCCGATGGTGGCGGGCCGTCGAAATTGCAACAGCCTTCCAAACCGGGAGGATAGATCGGACACACCTGGGACGGCAGGCGGGTCGGCCGGGGGTGGCGGACCTTTGGGGGGCTGCTTGCCGCGGATCAGATCTAGTAATTTTTCAGTTGAAGAAATCGTATTGCTTTTGGCCAAAATGGCTCCTTCGGCTTCTCTCAGTCGAATCGATTCGACGAGAGCGGTCTCTTCGGATGCCTTTTGATTGATCCACTCAAAACCCTAATTTACCCGAAATTGTCTTGAATTGTCAAGAAATAAGGCATGTTACGATTGACCCTGGCAGTATTTGGGCTCCATGAAAAGGTTTCTTGGGGGGCCTGCCGATTTCCCAGTACCCTCATAAGCTACTTAGATCGCAATGAAAACAGACCGGACCCATTTGACATTAAACCCGTAAAAAGTGTATATTCCTAATAAAATTAATTAGTTTAAACTGCCATTGGTGAAATCAGCCCGAAGCGGCGTGTCGGAAGAGAGAGCGCCGGAATGTAACAATTTAACAATGAATTTAAATTGTTATTTACTTTCAGGCGGCTGCCGCCAGGAGGCGGAGCTATCCCCACTCCATATCCCCCTATGGTTACATCCGATTTTTTACAAAAAGAAGTCAGTTCATATGAGGCATCTGTGCTTCGGATGCGTAATTCTGCCGATTATCACGAGTGGATACAAAGTGAATATTTAGATGAGGATTGGGATGCCGCCGCCGGACGTTTTCTTAGAAGTGCCGCTCTGTCGGATGTTTTGGAATATTTAAGGATGCTCGGTATTACCGGCGGTGCGCGAGTTTTGGACTTGGGCGGCGGCAGAGGATTACTCAGCCATGGACTCTACAAGAATGGCTATCACCCGACGCTGCTGGAGATCAGTATGAGTGCCGTAACGGGGTTGGGCAGCTTGGCCGGGTCCTGGGAGGGGTTCGAACCCGTGTGCGCCAACGCTGAGGAGATGCCCTTTCGGGACGGTGTATTTGATGTGGTGGTTTGCAAACAGGTTCTCCATAACAGTGAAAATCTCCCTCGACTTCTTTCGGAAGTCTTCAGAATCCTCCGTCACGGGGGAGCTGTGATCGCTTATAAAGAACATTGTTTGCCCTGGTACGGCGGCAAGCACAGATTCCTGAAAGAACATCCCAGCGCCAGAATGGGAGCTCAGGAAAACGCGTTTCGGACCATCACGTATCACAGGGCATTTCGATCCTGCGTCTTTAAAAAAATGATCATTGTAGACATCTAACCCCCGGAGCGGATGCGACAATATTATCTTCAATTACCCATCCGGAAAACACTCCTTCAGGTGCCCCTGATCGGGGCGCTTTTCTTCTGGGTGGCTTACCTGAAGTATTATGTGTGGCGGTATTGGGGCATGGAGCCCGGTCAGACCTTGACCTTTATATCCAGCAAACCCAGATCCGGTTCTTGATCCAACGCCATGAGGATGCTTGATGACCCGTGACGGAACAGCCATTGTCCAACGGCTGGCGGCAAACAGCCTGTTTGTCACAGTCTCTCTTGGGATCACAACAGTCGCAGGCCTTGTCGTATCCGTAATGTTGGCGCGCTTTCTGGGTCCGACGGACTACGGGCAGTACTCTTTCATGATGTGGTTGATCGGCATACTTGCTTTAATTGCCAATTTGGGGCTCGGAAATACGGCGGTCCGTTTTGTGGCGGAATACCGTGTACGGGATATCACTGTGGCGGTGGCGTTTATCCGTAATATCATATCGATCCAACTCGCTGTGTCACTTTTTCTGGCACTGTTGTTGTCGACCTATGGCGTGCTCTTTTCTTCTGATCCCTGGCTTTTCATTCTGGCGGCCGGCGTCATGGTACCCATGGTGCTGTACCGCCTGGCGAGTTCGATCGTTTCGGGCCTTCAAAAATATGACGTTCTGACCATTGTTGGAGCCATTACTACACCGATTCAAATTATTCTGTTTGTTGTGGCATTGGTTAAAGGGGGCGGCGTACTCGGCATATTAACCGTCATCATTGGTATTGAGCTTCTAAAACTCGTCCTCTGCTATCGGTTCGTCGACCGGCAAATCCATCAGGACGGACCAATCGCCCCCGGGAATCTGGATAGAGAGGAAATCCGCCGTGTATTTGGGTTTGCTTCTACCATATTTCTTCTTTCGCTGCTGGATTCCATCGTCTGGGAAAAGTCAGAAGTATTCTTTTTTAAGTGGTTTTGGGATTTAGATACTGTCGCCTTTTACTCCATTGCCTTCGGCCTGACCTTTATGCTTTACCGGTTGCCCGCGACCATTTCTAATGTCCTGCTACCCACTTTTTCCGAGGCCGTCGGCGCTGACGACCAGGACGTGCTGACCAAGGGTTTCTACGTGTCCACCAAATATTTGTGTTTGCTTGCATCGGCCATGGGGGTATGGGCGTTTGTGATCTCTCCGGAGTTGATCGCCATCCTTTACGGCCCGTTGTATGCCGACGCCGTTCCGGTGTTTCGACTGTTGGTCGCCGCTGGGTCCATCGTGGCATGTGCCCGGCCAGGTTCGTCCATACTGCTCGGGACCGAACATCATAAATTTGTACTTCGCATCACCGCCATTTTAGCCATCATCAACATTGCTTTGGATGTCGCGCTGATACCCCTCTTGGGTGCGATGGGGGCGGCCATGGCCAACAGCCTGGTTCAAATCAGCGGCATCGTGGTCGGATTGACCTTTGTGCTGTGGCGCCTGCACTTTCCGTTTCCCACCACAGATGTCCTTAAAATTTATGGAAGCGCCATCTTTGCAGGTGGGATGATCCATTTGATGGGAAATTTTCTGTCCGGTAACACCTATTTCGTCATCAGCATATTTGCGTTCACCGGATTCTACGTTATGGCGCTTCGCCTTGTTCGCCCCTGGAGCGCCTTGGATCAACGGATATTCGCTGTAATCCTCGAGAAAATTCCGAGGCGGCTCCAGATCCTGCTTTGTCTTGTTCAGTTAAGCCTCGGTGTCGAGTCCAGCCGGCCGGGCCAATGACGAAGCATGGATCGTTGCCGAAGCCGGCCGGCGTGTACAGTGGCTTCAGGTGACCCGCCGGCCCGAACTCCATAACCAATCCGCCATATGTCTGTACTGTTTTTAAGTACTATTATCCCTTGGCCGCCGGATACCGGCACGCGGATTCGGCAGTATCAAATGCTGCGATTTCTGAGTCGATGCTGGTCGACGTATTTTGTTTGTTTGACCTTTCCCAGAGATCTTCAGGAGATTCCTCCTGCCCTCTCGGAGGTTGAACGTGTCCACGTTGTGGATATTGCGGAGTCGGGCGGGTCCACTGCCGATTATCTTAGAAGCAGGCTTGAGCAAGTCATCCACCTGCGGCCCTGCCTGTACCCGAATGACTTACGGAAAGAGGTTTCACGGCTGATCCGGCAGTTTCGCCCCCGGGTGCTTCTGGCCTGTGGCACCGCCGCTTTTCGATTCTTGGAGTGGGAACGCCCACACCCTCAAATCACCTACGTTCTGGACGAGGCAGGCCTAGACCATCTCCGGGACAGAAGCCGACTGCGCGTTGAATCCTCGATCCTAAAGCGGGTGACACTTTCCCTCCGCTATCTGAGGATGCGGCGGTATGAAAAAGCGATGTGCCGAAAAGCAGACCGGCTCCTTGCGGTGACGCCTTCAGAGCAGAAGTACTTGGAGCGTTTTGCGCTAAACGTGCCACCACATTGGTGCCTTGCGGCGCCAATCTCGACTTGTTCCCGTTTCATTATGCCGGTGACGAAAACCAGACGCTTTTGTTTTGTGGTGATCTGACCTACCCGCCAAACGAAGATGCGATGCTCTACTTTCTTCGGGACATCTTCCCCGTGATTATCCGGAGGTGTCCGGAGACCCGATTCCATATTGTCGGCCATTATAACGGCGAGCGACTTCGACAATGGAGCGAACGGTTTCCCCAGGTTCGACTGAAAGGGTATGTGGAGGATCTTCAGCGTGAATACCGATCGGCATCCATATTCGTCAATCCCGTGCGCTATGGGCGTGGATATATCTCAAAGGTGATGGACGCGTTCACTGCCGGCCTGGCCGTCGTGTCCTTGGATTTTCTCGCTGACGGAATAGCGGCGGACCCCGGCGATTATTATATGCGTGCGGCCGATTCCAAGGGGTTTGCGGATTCGGTGATCCATCTATTGGAAAACCCATCCTTCAAGGAGCGTATGGCTGCCCGAGCGAGACGGTTTGCCGAAACCCGGACCTGGGACTCGGCGTTTCAATCCCTTGCTGAAATTGTCGGAAACAGGACCTGTCTCCATTAATGTATCTGTCTGTCATCATTCCCGTATATAACGCACAGCGCACGCTGAGAGATTGTCTTCAGGCCTTGTCCCGGCAGACCCATCGCCATTACGAGGTTCTACTCGTCGATAACAATTCCACGGACGAATCGGTGAACATCATAGAGACGTTTCTCCGAGCCCATCCGGAATTCGAAGCCCGGCTTCTTCGAGAGCCCATCCAAGGGGCCTGCCGAGCAAGAAACACAGGGGCAAAGGTGGCCACCGGGGATATCCTGGTGAATACGGATCCGGACTGCATCCCAGACAGGAGATGGCTGGCAGATCTGGTCGAGGATTTCCATGCGTTCGATACGGCCATGGTTGCCGGAAATATCAAACCGCCTCCCCCGAACAATACGTATGAACTTTTTTCGAGCTTATTCACCCTTCCCGGTAGATCGAGTACGGCCGTTCATGACCGATATACCCTGACCCATGGAGGTTATGCGACGGCGAACCTATCGATCCGAAGGAGATGGTTCTTCCGGGTCGGAGGCTTCGACGAAACGATTAATTACCATGGTGTGGGGATCGGGGAGGATCACGATCTGATTGCACGGGTTTACCGAATGGGTGGGAAACTGGTGGCGGTACCCAACGCCACCGTCGAGCACCGCCATCGATCCCATGGCACCGGGATCGCCCGACAGGGGTTTCTGTTCGGCCTAGCTCACGCCGTGCTGACGCGACGATATGGTCCCTCAGGGCTTCTTTGCACCCTGGGCGGCAAACGCCTGGTCATAAGGCGACTGCCCAGAGGATGGATAGATGTGAACGGGTTCGATAAAAAACTGCTGTTTTTCTGCCTATTGACCCTGATGAACCCGAAACTGGTTGTCGTCCTCGGAATATACCTTGTCTGGCAGGTTTGGAAGGTCCGGAAACGGGCCATGGGGCATGGTTTTTCGGCATCCGGGTGGACTTCGATTCATCTTCTCATGCTTCTTCTCGTAAAATCCTCGTCCATGAGCCTTGGGCGGCTTCGAGGGGGAGCCCGGGAGAAGATCATCTGCCTGTAATGGATATAAACACGTCCACTAGCGAATGCTCTACGCGAAGATCGGTTTCCGTATTGATCGTCTCTAAGGATCGCCGTGAAGCACTCACACGGCTGGCCCGGCAACTCACGGAACAATTTTCTGCTTCCATCGACCAGGTCGTCGTGGTGGAGGAGACAGACCACCCCCATCCGATCCAGAACACCACCTATATTCCTCACCCTGTGGCCCATCGGGGCATCCCATTTGCCCGAAACCTGGCTTTGGCCCATGCCCATGGCGACATTATCGTGTTTGTGGACGATGACTGCCGCCTGACCGACGGATGGTTGGAAAACCTCATCGAACCGATACAACGGGACGATACCATTCTGGGTACCCAAGGCGGGGTTACGGTACCGGGCACATCGAATGCCATCGGTTGGGCAGAATCCCTTTTGGGCGTTCCCGGCAGGAGGATCACACGTGTATTAAAAGCCGGGGGCAGGGTCCGCCCAACGAGAGAAATATCCACCCTCAACTGCGCCTATCGCCGGAAGGTGGTGGACCACATCGGTGGGTTTGAAAAGCAGTTGCGAATTACCGGAGAGGATTACCTGCTGGCAAAACAGGTCTGTCTGTACGGGACCTGTGTGTTTGTGCCCGACGCGCTCGTCTACCATGAACCCCGTGGCACCCTTGGACAGATTTGGACTTGGTTCATTCGGAGAGGGCGGGCAGAAGTGGATGTGATTCGGACCGGCAAGCAGAAAGACATTACCGGGTGGACGGTCCTTCGAAGCTCACTCCTGATCAAGCTTCTGCTGGTGGGACTTGCCGGTGCATTTCTACCCTACGGAGCCGTCATGGCGGCCCTGGCGATATGTGTGGTGTATCCCGCAATTCAGTACGTCCGGTATTTCCGATGGTGGCGGGGCAGCCAGGCGCCACCGGGTGCACTGATCGTCCTGCCGTTCTTGAAATTCGTCATGGATGTGGCCATGGACATGGGCAGGGTTCGGGGGGCGTTGTTTGATCGCTGATCTGCTTGCCATATCGAACCATGCTACCATGCTGGGCGGCGGCGAACTGTCCTTTCTCGAACTGATCTCCCATCTGCCGAAACCATGGCGGCCCCTAGCCGCCACGCCAGCCCCAAAAGAGCTGCACTTTCGGCTCCAGAAGGCCGGTGTCAAGACCGTTGTCTTGCCATTGCCGCCGATTCGACCTGCGGGATTACTGGATGTGATTTCCGGAATCAGCGGCATTCTACGGGTCTGCCGGAAGCATCGGACTCCCCTGATTTACGCAAACGGTTCCCGTGCCGCCCTGTACAGCGGTATTGCATCTCGGTTAGGGCGCATTCCCATGGTATGGCACTGCCGGATTGCGGATCGAGACCTGCGGTTGGATCCGATCCTTCAACGCCTGAGTGCGAAAATCATCGTCAACAGCCGGACCACGGCAAACCGTTTTTCAAAGCCGTTTCAGAAGAAAATCCGGGTCGTCTACAACGGAATCTGCATTTCGGATTTCGGACCGGACCCCGAAGCGCCCGTTTCGACGATGGCCCAAGGCAAGAGAGCGGTGATAACCGTTGGTCGCGTGTCTCGTCAGAAACGCCATGATATCGCATTGGCCGCATTTGAAACCCTTGCCGCCTCGGATCCATCCCTTCACCTGTTTCTGATCGGGGGTGAAGACCATGCTGATCCCGGCTGGTACAGCACCCTGCGAAGGAATTCCGAACAGTCGATGTTCCACAATCGGATCCATTGGATCGGCCATGAGGACGATGTCCGGCCCTGGTATCGGGCGGCAGACCTGATGATATTTCCCGCCGAAAACGAGGCGTTTGGAAGGGTGGTCATCGAGGCCATGGCCTGCGGCGTCCCCGTCGTGTGCGCCCAAAGCGGAGGCATACCCGAAATTATCACCCACGGCGAGACTGGATTTTTATTCTCCCGGGGCAATATTGCTCAACTGAACGCATATGCCAAAATACTACTGGACGATGCAACGATACGCGACCGGATTGCTTGCGGGGCCCGGAAACGGGCGCTTGATTTCAGCTTGGAGCGGTACATCCAAGGGGTGAGCCAGGTCTTCAACGAGACCCGGGCCGAAACCGACGTCATGTGCCGGTAATCCGGCGCTACCCCCTTGGGCATCATGGGATCATAGCGAATCTCGGACTGGGACGGTGACCCGCGACGTTCGTATGACCATGGGTATGGGGCCCAAACGGCAGGCCTCATAGAAGATCGTCATGATGAGCGGCCCACCCATCAAAGCAGCCGAAGTGTCTACAAAGACGGCCTCGGCATAATGAAACATCTCATTTTTCAGAGGACTCTCACGGATCGGGCGGATCCATTATAGACTGCGGTAGAGAGGTTTGGACGCTGCCGGTTAACGATATTACCGACCCAATGGAGGAGCCATGCCGAAGAAAAAGGCGTTGATCACGGGAATTACCGGTCAGGACGGCAGTTATCTTTCCGAGATGCTACTTGAGAAGGGATACGATGTCCACGGCATCGTCCGCCGTGTCGCCTTGGAACATCCGGAATCGCGCATGTGGCGAATCCGAAGTGTTCTGGATCGCATCCACATCCATAGCGCGTCCATGGAAAGTTATGCCAGTCTATTCAATATCATTTCCGAACTCCAGCCGGACGAGTGCTACCATCTCGCCGCCCAGAGCTTTGTCTCCTACTCCTTCGAGGACGAGTTCTCGACGATCAACACCAATCTCAATGGGACCCACTACGTGTTGTCTTCCCTGAAGCGGCAGGCACCGGAGTGCCGGTTTTACTTCGCCGGCTCCAGTGAAATGTTCGGTAAAGTGTCGAAAACCCCCCAGGACGAAACCACGCCCTTTCACCCCCGGTCTCCCTATGGCATTTCCAAAATGGCCGGATTCGAATTGACGCGGAACTACCGGGAAGCCTACGACATGTTCGCTCTTTCCGGTATCCTATTTAATCATGAGTCTCCCCGCCGAGGGGCCGAATTCGTGACCCGAAAGATTACTTCGGCGGCCGCCAAAATAAAGCTGGGGCTCGAAACGGAAGTCCGTTTAGGCAATCTGGAGGCTCGGCGTGATTGGGGGCATGCCAAGGACTATGTCTGCGCCATGTGGCTTATGCTTCAACAGGCCTCCCCGGAGGATTATGTGGTGGCTTCCGGCGAATCCCATTCCGTAGAAGAATTCCTCGAAATCGCGTTTGATTATGTGGGTCTTGATTTCCGCAGGTACGTGGTGATCGATGATCACCTTTACCGGCCGTCGGAGGTCAATCTATTGCAAGGCGATGCATCCAAGGCCCGGGAAAACCTGCAATGGAAGCCGACCATTCCCTTTGAAACCCTGATTCACGAAATGGTCGATAGCGATCTGGAATGGTACACCCGATGAGACAGCGGGCCCGCACCGTCAGCTGGTCCCGGCACTGTGAAACCCTTATCGGAACATTACCGCTGTTCTGCGCATCATCACGTTCGACAGTTCCCCTGCCGGCCTCGGTCGGCCGAATTATCGCTGTTTCCATTGGCGGTCTGGGAGACACCATTTTGTTCTCGCCAGTGCTTAAGGCCTTGAAGGCGCGTTATCCCCGTGGCCGGATCGAACTGCTTGTGGCGAGCCCTCTGGCTCAAGAGGCGTTCTCCGGAGCCGAAGAAATCGACAGCATCCGGTGCATCGGGACCCATCATCCCCGATATGCCCGTCGATTCGTTGAATTGATCCGATACGCACGCCAATGCCGGCGCCACGGGGGGGCGGACATGGCCGTGTTCGCAACCGGTCTGAATCCGCGCATGGCTCTTTTGCTCAAATCCGTTGCCGGCATCCGGATGGTGTGTCGAGCACCGCAGATACCCACCTGTGATACAGACCTGGCATGCAACCTTAAATTGGCACATCGGTTCGATCCCACCGTTCGAGGAAGCGATGCGTTTGTGCCGGTATCGAAGGAGGCCGTGCGCCAGGCGAAACACATGTTGAATCGGGCCGACATCGATCCCGAGCGGGACTGCCTCATGGCGCTGTATCCGTAGACGGGGTTGCCCCATCGGCCCCGGTGGCCGCTGAATGCCTTCCGGGAGGCGACCCAGGTACTGCAGCAGCGGGTTGCCGACCTTAAGTGCATTGTCCTTGGGTCGGCTGCGGAAGGATTGGAGTGGTCCCGATGCGATACGATGGGGAGCGCGAACACCGTTTTCGCCGGGCGCGCGCCGATCGCCGTCACGGCGGCCCTATTGGCCCATTGTTCAATGGTTCTGGGCAGCGACGGCGGCCTGATCCATGTTGCCGGCGCCGTTGGGTGCCCCTTGGTGGTCGTCATGACCACCACTCCCATCAATTATCGGCCACCTGGCGAACATACCTTCGTGATCCGTGGGGATGGGTCCAGGAATTCGACCATTGTGCCCGCCGCGCCTGGAGAAGTTCCGAGTGTGGAAGAGATTGTGGACGCCTGCCTGGATCTGCTGGCAGCAGCACCGAAACCCTCACAGGGGTGAAAGGAATTGAGCGCCGTCACCCGATCGACGCCAAACCTTACGGGGAAGGAGCTGTTTCGCACCCCGAAAGTCATCCATATCATCACCCGGATGGACATGGGGGGTCTGCCCAGAACACGTTGCTCACGTGTTTGGCACTTGTCGAAACGTACGACATTGTCCTGGCCTTCGGCCCAACGACCGAATCCCGGATGACCGACCGGGAACGACGCATCGTCGAAAAGGGAATCGCGCGCCTCAAATCCAAAGGCGGCCGTGTCGCTGTGGTGCCGGGTCTTTTTCGCCGCCTGGCGCCGTTTCATGATCTTCTCGCATTCTTTAGGCTGCTGCGATGGTTCCGCAGAGAGGCCCCGGCCATCGTCCATACCCTTTCCTCCAAGGCCGGACTGTTGGGTCGATGGGCCGCCCGGATGGCCGGTGTCCCGATCATCATTCATACCCCTCACGGGCATGTGTTCCATGGGCATTTCGGGGCCGGTCTGTCGAGACTATTTCTCGTCATGGAACGGCTTTCCGATCGCGTTACCGATCATCTCGTCTGCCTGACCCAGGGAGAGCTTGGCGATTATGTCAGACTTTCTGTTGCCGGTCCCGGAAAGACCAGCGTCATCCACAGTGGGGTGGATCTTCAGAGATTCAGGACAGCGTTTACCCCGCCCACCGTAACCCGCAACCGTGTCGGTATAGATGCTCGGGCTCTGGTTGTGGGCACTGTCGGATGGCTACTGCCCATCAAGGGCCCGGAGGTGTTGCTCGATGCCATGACACTTGTTTGGGAGCACCGGCCCGACATCGAGCTTGTCTATGTGGGGAAAGGCGATCTGGAGGAATCCCTGAGAGCAAGGGTGCGGCAGATGGATGTTGCCCATCTCGTTCACTTTGTGGGTTGGCGAAACGACATCCCGGATTTGATGCATTCCTTTGACCTGTTTGTGCTGCCGTCGCGCAATGAAGGGATGGGACGTGTGGTGGTCGAGGCCATGGCCGCCGGGCTGCCGGTCGTGGCCAGTTGCACCGGGGGATTGCCGGACCTGGTGGCTGATGGTCAGAATGGCCTCTTGGTGCCTCCCGGAGATGCCCCATCATTAGGCCGCGCCATCTTGAAGTTAAGTGACCGCCCGGACCTTCGACAACGCATGGGCGATGAGAGTCGGCGGCGGGCCGAGGCATTCAGCCTGGAGCAGATGGTTGACAAACTGGATGCGTTGTACGGCCGGCTGCTCAACTGAATCGTCGGCACGGCCAGATTCTGTATGGGCCCATGCCCGGTACCGCCGGGAAGCCCCCATTTGTTTTTACCCCCTTTTTATACTATATATTGTTGGAGTTATTAAGAAAAGGCGGCCCTGAATCATCCGGAACGAAACCCGTATGCCCCAAGTCTGAATCTCCGTTGGACAGGCCTGCCCCGGTAGATGATCATGATCGTTGCCATCCATCAGCCCCAGTTCATGCCCTGGCTCGGTTACTTCGACAAGATAGACAAAGCCGATGTGTTCTGCTTCCTTGACAATGTGCAGTACAAGAAAAACGAATGGCAGAACCGGAATCGTCTCAAGACGGCCCAAGGAAAACAATGGCTGACGGTACCGGTCCGGTTCCGGTTTCCCCAGACCATTTATGAGGTGGAAATCAACAACAACGAGAAGTGGCGGCGGAAACACCTGCAGGCCCTGCACACCAATTACCGGAAGGTCTCCTATTTCAACTCCTATTTTGGGGTGTTTGAGGATATTTATTCAAGAGAGTGGCGAAATTTATCCGACCTGAACATATATACGACCCTGCAGTTAATGGCGGCCTTGGGTTTGGAGCAGACCCAGACCGTTCGGGCATCGGAACTCACTCTCAGCGATGAACCGACGCAGCGGCTGATCGATATCTGTCACGTTCATGGGGGCGATGTGTATCTCGCCGGCGAGGGCGGCGCATCCTACATGGCGATGGAGCGATTCGAAGGCTCCGGCATCGATGTGGTCTTCCAGGAGTTCCGACATCCGTCTTACGATCAGCTCTATGGAACGTTTATCTCCCATCTTTCCGTTGTCGATTTGCTGTTCTGCTGCGGGCCGGAGAGTCTGGAAATATTGCGTCGGCAGAATCCCCCCATGATGCGGCAACGGGGCCGTTAGCCCGAACATTGCATGAACTCTTTTCAGCGGATGGCTGAAAGGAAACACTATCGATAAGTTAGACTGCTTACTGGGCTGTTCTGTAAACATGCATTTTGTAATCATCAATAGTAACGAAACGGGCTGAAAAGTGTTCACCCTGCCGGCCAAAAGGAGACATCCATGGACTGCGTTATTCAAGGCTCGCGGTAGTTTGACTACAGCTTCGCCTCGAAATGCCTTGCCCATGAACGTCTCCTTTCGGTGCAATGTCCCGGTTAAGAACCAGCGGAGAGGCATTTTATGAAACTGATGAAAATTATGGCCATCGGTGCTCATCCGGACGACATTGAGTTCGGATGCGGCGGGACTCTGTATAAGTACACCACGAAAGGACACCAAGCGTATCTGATGATCATGACCCAAGGAGATCAGGGCGGTGAGCCGGGCGTTCGAGCCAAGGAGCAGGAAAACTCCCAGGCCATCCTTGGAATCGATCGGATCTACTGGAGCGACTACCAGGACACCAAACTTGTTGTCGACAAGGAAATGATCAACAAGATCGAGAGGGTGATCGCCGGCGTCAAACCCGACTTTATCCTGACCCATTTCCCGGACGATACCCACCAGGATCACCGGCACCTGGCCCAGGCGACCATTTCAGCCACCCGCTACGTCCAAAATGTCATGTTCTTTGAAGGGCCGACGACCCAGAACTTCACGCCGAATGTGTATGTCGACATATCGGCAACCCTGGAAACCAAGATAGAAGCCCTGAAAGCCCACCACTCACAAATCGAAAAGACGAATATCGAAGACATGTCCATCATCGAACTGGCCCGTTCCACGGCAAACTTCCGCGGCATCCAGGGGCGGGTCAAATTTGCCGAAGCCTTCTCCTCGTTGCGGCTGTTTATCAATATCTGATGCGATCGAGGTCACTTTGGACGTGAACATCCCGCATTCCAGACCCACTCTGACCGATCAGGACGCCGAGGCCGTGGCCGGGGTCATTTCTTCCGGGCATATCGCCCAGGGCCCGGTCACGGAACAGTTCGAGCGGGCCGTGGCATCGCGCATGGTGCGGTCTGAGGACATTGGTACTGCTTCCGGTACGGCCGCGCTGCACTTGGTGCTGATGGCCATGGGCATCGGATCGGGTGACGAGGTGTTGATCCCTTCGTATGTGTGCACGGCATTGCTGAATGCCGTTCGCTATGTCGGGGCGACACCCGTTATTGCCGATATCGACCCGGCCACCGGTAACCTGGACCCCGGCGATGCACGCAGACGATTGACTCAACACACCCGCGTCATTCTGGTGCCCCATATGTTTGGCGGCCCCGCTGCACTTGACGACCTGTTGGCACTGGATGTGCCTGTCATAGAAGATTGTGCCCAAGCGATCGGAGCGACTTACGGCGATCGACCGGTCGGCAGTTTCGGCCATTCGGCGGTCTGTTCATTTTACGCGACCAAGGTCATGACGACGGGGGAGGGGGGTATGGTCCTGACCGACTCAGCCGGTTTAGCCGATCGGATCCGGGACCTCCGGGAGTATGATAAACATGTTGATGATCGACTCCGGTATAACTACAAAATGACCGACATCCAGGCCGCCCTTGGATTGGCGCAGCTTTCCAGGCTCGATGGGTTCATCCGTCAGCGGAGGGACCTGGCCGGGGATTACCGGGCGGCCTTTGCCGGAAGTAAACTTCGACTCCCGACCGCAGATGATGGCCACATCTATTATCGGTTCATCTTGGGGGTACCCGACGATCCCATGGGGTGGATTCGACATATGGCGGGCCTTGGAATTGCCTGTGCCCGGCCGGTAGACCCGGTTCTGGATGTGTTGGCCGGGCGGCATGATTGTCCCAATGCCCGGGCGGCCTGGCAGCATCATATGTCTATCCCGATGTACCCATCCCTGACGATGATCGAGCGGGATCGCGTGATCGAAGCGATACGAACCCATCATGGTTTATAGACATCCCCTTGACACATATGTGACGGATCCCGACGCCGGAACAGGAGGTGAATCCATTCCGTGAAGAAGGGCGGTTTTTTCTTAAATCGATTTGAGCGAAACGCCTACGGTTTCATGGCGATCCTTCTCCTATTGCTGGCGATGCCGCCGATGCGGAAGGTGTTTACCGACTTCGGATTGCGCTGGCTCTACATATTTATGATCGCCATGGCGCTTTCGTATTCGCTGACGCCGATTGTGCGATGGATTTCCCTACGTGCAGGGATTCTTGACACGCCGGATGCCCGGAAAATTCATGATCATGCCACCCCGTTGCTCGGCGGGGCCGCCTTGTTCATCGGGTTCGCCGTGGCCCTCGTTGCCAATGACATCTATTCGGACAAACTGGAAGTGATCCTGTTGTCTTCCCTGGTGTTGTTTGTTGCCGGCTTGCTGGATGACACCCGGGAGATTCCGGCATGGATCAAGCTTGGCGTGCAGCTGGTATGCACCATGTGGGTGATCCACCATGGGATCGTGTTGCGGGTATTCCCTCTAGAATTTGGTATCGTCTCCAAAACAGCCAATTTCGCCCTGACCTTGTTATGGATTGTGGGGATTACCAATGCCATGAACTTTTTCGATGGTATGGACGGCCTCGCATCCTGTCTTGGTGCCATCATTGCCCTATTTCTCGGGGTTGTGGCCTTCCAGACACACCAGCCTTTTTTGGGTTGGGTGGCCGTGGCCGCAATGGGAAGCTGCCTGGGATTTCTACCGTTCAATTTTAAAATCAAGGACAGAGCAACCATCTTTCTGGGGGATGCGGGCAGCACCACTATCGGATTCGTGCTGGCATGCCTCGCTGTATACGGGGACTGGGCCGAGCACAACCCGATCGGAGCTCTGGTATCTCCATTGCTGACCTTTTGGATTTTAATTTTTGATATGGTCCATATTACGTTTGACCGCATCATGACCGGCAAGGTGCGGTCGTTTCGGGAATGGATCGATTACGTGGGCCAGGATCACTTACATCACCGTTTGGCGCGCGCCCTGGGGGGCCCCAAACGGAGTGTGATATTTATCCTATTTCTGAGTTTTTGCCTCGGCACCAGCGCTGTTGTGCTCCGGGAAGCGCGGCCGATTGACGCCATGTTGCTGTTACTGCAGGCGACCATTCTCGTGGTGTTGATTACGATTCTGGAAAAACGCGGGCGTGCCATGAGCGAAACAGACATCCCGGACAGACGGGCAGACGGCTCAACAGCGGCGCAATTGCCTGACATCAGCGAGTCCGTTGGACCGGAAGTCGGACCGGGGAAACGGAAGGCGTGATCTGGATGTCTTTCCGTCCGGTCCTCCGGCGTTCCGGCGGGGTTTCGGCCCGGAACCGATCCATACCCCGCTCCGGTCTCCACGGGTGGGCCACCCGAGGATTCGAATGGTATTTTAGTCGGTTAACCCCAACATATTGTGATTAATTTTTCTTGACACACAAGATAAATCCCTTTTATACTCCTCGCACTGCGGCGTGTGCGGGGACAAAGCCATCTCCGCACTTTAGAGGCTATATCAAAGGACATGGTAAAATTCATCGATTTGGAGAATCTTGTCTCCGAGAAGAAGGCGGATGAACGCCCATCCCGGGCGAAAAGCAAGCCTGGAGATCCGGGGACCCACTTCCGACAGATGGAAGCGGATCCGGATCTTGATTTGCCCGATCTGACGGTGGGCGTCGGTGACCAAAATGACCTCTATTCAGAAGGTCTGTTGTATGCCACCCAGGTGTTTGCCGCCATCCGGAAGCGGAGACGATTCGCCCTGGATCCGGGATTCCGCATCCTTCGTCAAATGATCCAGTCTCCATCCGCACGGAAGTCCCTCTTCGTAAAAGCCATACATCAGGATGACACCCGCACCTACCTCGCTTAAAAGTCCATCAATGTGAGCCTCTTTGTGATTTTGGTGGGCGAAGCGCTCGGATACGATACGGACCGGCAAATCGAGATCGGTATGGCCGGTCTCCTCCATGAGGTCGGGATGGCCCTGATCCCCGACAAATTTCTCTTCAAGCCCGGACCGCTGTCGGCCCAGGAGTATGAAACCGTTCGACAACATTCGGAGTTCGGGTATCAGATCCTGAAAATCCACAGCGACCAGTTCCCGTATCTGGCAGAGGTCGCCTTGCAGGTCCACGAAAGAATTGACGGCTCCGGCTATCCCCAGGGGCTCCAGGGTGAGGAAATTCACGAGTATGCCCAAGTCATCGGACTGGTGGATATCTACGAAGCGCTCAGCCATTCCCGACCCTATAGAGACAGATTCCATCATTTCTATGCCATTAAAGAGATCATTAAAACCTGCAAAGTGTCCTTTCAAAGAAAACACCTGAAAGCGCTGCTGAATACGGTTTCCATTTTTCCGCTGTCCACCTTGGTACGGCTGAATTCCAATGCCATCGGCCGCGTGATTCAAACCTTTCCGGATCGACCCATGCGCCCGCGGCTTCGGATCGAGTTCGACTCCCAGGGACGAAAGGTGCTGACCCAGAGCATCGTTCACCTTCCGGACAATCCGCTGTTGTACATCGTGGACAGTGTAGAGGAAGATGAAATCCGCCTGCTTGGAAACGACACGTTCGAGGTGGTCCGCACCAAGGAGGCCCCCTCGGATCCGTATCTCGAACGGCCCCAGGAAATCCCGACGGAGGCCGCCGAAGAGACCGGCACAGAGTCTGAAAAACAGCATGACCCATCCCCCGGGAGGCCCCAGCGGAAACGGGCCGGATGGTTTAGACGGGCGATCGGACTCGGTATCCTGGTGCTCGTTCTGGCCGGGGCGGTCTGGCAATGGTATCGGCCGGTGGACCGAGTGTCCATGGGCCGCAACACCCCGGAACCGATCCGACAGAAGGCTCCTCCCAGTGAGCCTGCGAAGACACCTCCGGACATCGTCAGCGGTCCCCAAAACGATATTGTGCCGTTAGTCAACAAAGTGCCCCCGGCCCGGGTTATCAAACACGACCGCCCAAACGCCGATCTTCCCCGACCTGCCCCGGCGGCATCCGCCTCGGCAGCAGCGACGGTCACCCATGATGCATCTGCGTCTATACCGGAATCGATGAGCACTCCTAAACCAATCCTGCTCAAAAAAGACACCGGGGCGAGGGTCCCGGTGGCATATCCCTATTCCGTGCTGCTGGGATCGTTCCGGTCACTGGTTTTGGCCGAAAGATCGCTTTCCAACTATCAAAAGAAAGGGCTGCCGGTATATCGGGTGACGGTCCACTTAGGGGAGGATGGCATTTGGCATCGGCTTTTTGCCGGTTACTTTGAATATGGACGGGATGCCGAGGAGTTTATTGCGACACAGCGTCTGGGCGGAGCGCTCGTGAAGCGTACCCGGTTCGCAGCCGGCCTTGGGGCGTTTCAAACGGCAGCGGTTGCGACCGAAAAAGGACGATCCCTCAGGGATAAGGGATTCTCCCCTTATATCATCGAGGATGATGCCCATCGGTATCGACTGATGGTTGGCGCTTTTTATACAGAAGCGGGCGCCGCACGGCAGGTCGCAGAACTGGCAGAGAACGGATTTGTCGGACAGGTTGTGAAACGGTAAACGGATCTCCCCTTCGAATGGCGGGTTCGCAGCGCAGGAGACGGGATGTATTTAAAATATTGGGGTTTCCAATTACCTCCCTTTGAAAACGTACCGAATCGTGACATATTCTTCCGCTCCTCCCAGCATGAGGAAGCCCTGATGCGGCTGCTTTACGCCGTCAAGAACCGAAAAGGGGCGGCCATGCTGACCGGAGAGGTGGGCTCCGGCAAGACCACCATCAGCAAAGTGCTCAAGGACAGCCTTTCATCGGATCGGTATAGTGTTAAAACCCTTTTCAATCCCGCGTTGAATCCTCTTGATCTGATCCGTGCCATTCTGTTCTGCCTGGGAGAGAGCAGCGAGAGCGACTCAAAGTTTATACTCCTGAGCCGGCTTCAAGAGCGTCTCGCCAGCAATGCCGAACAGGGTCTGAATACCATCCTGATCATCGATGAGGCCCATCTGATTCCCGGACGCACCAGCTTGGAAGAATTGCGGATGCTGCTGAACCTGCAGTCCGAAAATCAGTTTCTCATCACCTTGATAATCGTCGGGCAACCGCTTCTGCTGGAAAATGTCACCGGGCTGCAGCCGTTGAAAGAGCGGATCGCGGTGAAGTATCACCTGAAGCCGCTGGATCTCAGAGACACGGTGCGATACATTCTGTTTCGGCTACGGTCCGCGGGCGCCGAGAGAGGAATTTTCACCAAGGAGGCGATGTTTCCACTCTTTGAATGCACCGGTGGCATACCGCTCCGGATCAACAACCTGTGTGATCGGAGTCTGCTGATCGGTCTGCTGAAAAAGGCCCGGGGTATCAACACGGCCATTGTTAACGAAGCCATCGAGGACATACAGTAGCGGGTATGGATATACGACATCGAAACGCATGTATCAGGCAAAAACGGTTGTGGACACGCTTGTGGGCCATGTTGCTTCTGTCAGGGGTCATTGGCGGGCTGGCCGTCGGGTGTTACGGTACGGCACCTCCCCAACCGCCCATGCCGGTTGGCGCCAAAACTCCGGCAACGGCCGCCGCCGTTCCCCAAGGACTGCCGGTGGGAGGAAAATTCAAGGCGGTGTGCGTTGCGGATTTGGATAATGACGGATATCTGGATATCGCCGGCGGGATGTCCGTCCCCGGGGCGGTCGCCATCTGGTTCGGCAAGGGAGCCGGTAAGTTTGAAACCATGATGGCCGTGTCGGTTCGCGGAGATGTCATGGACATCGTTGCCGGGGATGTGGATTCCGATGGTTTGCTGGATCTACTGGTGTCCGTTCAACGGGAAAACTTCGGTATTTTTGTGGTGGGTCAAAAAGCCGACCGAACATGGACCGTATACGAGGGCCCCTCGTCAACCCAGTTCTACCGTGGCATCGACGCCGCCGACGTGAACAACGACGGGGTCGTCGATCTTGCCGCCGCCAATCGGACGTCCGAGGACAAGAGCGGTATCCAGCTGTGGCTTGGAGACGGCAACGGCCGGTGGGTGACCGAACTCGGCCCAACCCGGCTGGGTATGTATATGGACGTGGCGATTGCCGATTTCAATGAAGATGGATTCGCCGATATTGTGGGCGCCGGATGGGGTGTGGGCGCATCTCTGAATATGTGGCTCGGCGACGGGACGGGCGGCTGGTCGTCCGTCTTCAAACTTGCCGAGGGCAGTTATTATGGGATTACCATTGACGATCTGAACAACGACGGCCATGCCGATATCCTGACCAGCACTTATCGGGCCGGATTCAATATTCTCTTTGGAAGAGGCAACGGCCGGTTTCGATTTTTTTCCATCCCGGAAGACACCGGCAGTTACCATACCGTTCTGGCCATGGACCTGGACGGTGACGGCTTCAAGGATATTGTCGCCGGTTCGCTGGAGAACAAGGGGCTTCGCTCGTGGCTGTTTGACGGTATCCAGAGGTTTGCCACCATTTCTGAATTTTTTCCGGAAAGCGGCTTTTATCACGCCATGGTGGCTGCCGATCTGGATGACGACGGCCTCGCCGACCTGACCACGGCGGCCTTGGGCGATGGCATTAAGGTCTGGCTCAGTGATCGATCCGGGGCGCTGACCCGTGGCGATTTCAAGGCCGGACGACTCACGGTGCAGCAGACACCCATGGATACCGATGTCATCCGGGAAAATGCGGTATTTACGACCGTCGCCGGTATTGACGAATATAAAATCGGACCGAGGGATGTCCTGGAAATTACGTTCTGGAAGGGCACGACCGGTACCCGGGAAGAACTCACCGTCCGACCGGACGGGAGAATTTCGTTCGGCTACGTGGAAGATCTATATGTCCGAGGCTTAACGGCGAGGCAGCTCGATGGGGTCCTTTCGGAACGCCTCCAGGAATTCATTCGCACCCCCCGCATCGATGTCCGGGTGACCGAGTACTCCAGTAAATATGTCACCATACTCGGAGCGGTGGGATCCCGTTCCGGCGGCGGGAGGGGTCCCGGCCGATATGAGCTGACCGGCAAATCCCGTCTCGTTCAAATGCTTGCCGAGGCCGGCGGCCCCGAGCAGAATGCCAATTTAAGAGATGTGCGCATCACCCGGAAGAATCGGCAAGTGGTGCGGGCCAACCTCTACAAGGCGCTGACCCAGGGAGATCTGACCCAGGACATCATCCTCGATGACGGGGATACCGTATATGTTCCGATGGTCACCCGGGCTTCCAATCGGGTGTATGTATTTGGAGAGGTTGAAAAACCGGGGGTCTATCCCTTTGTGGAAGATGAAATGCGGATTGCCGACGCCATTGCCATGGCCGGCGGGGACACCGTGTTTGCCAAACGCGAGCATGTCAAGGTGGTTCGCGGGGATATCAACAACCCCCAAGTCATCTCCGTGGATCTGAAAGCCCTGACCCAGGGCGGCGATCAGACGCAGAATATCGCACTGGCCAACGGCGATTTGGTCTATGTCCCTCGTAGCGCCGTGGGGGACATCAACCGGTTCGTCCAACAGGTCACACCGTTGTTCCGTCTGATCATCTTCCCGGCCCAGACCATCAACGAGTACGGCCGGGCAAGCGATTATCTCCGTGGAGACCAGACCAATTTTCCATGATCAGAACAGGGCGGGTACCGTTACGGCGGAAGCCTGCCTGAGCAAGGCCTACAGCTGGGACGCCGATTATGGCCCAATATGATGTCGACCTGAGAGATTACTGGCGGATTTTCCGGAAGCGCAAGGCCATCGTGTTTCTGATGGTCTTCCTGGCGGGGGTTTCCAGCTATGGGTTCGCCAAACTGAAGGAGCCGGTGCCCCTGTATAAGGCGACCGCGGCGGTTAAAATCGACCAGTATACCAACATCAGCGATTTTCTGACCGGGGTTTTTTGGGCTCAAGCGGAAAGCCTGACGACCCAATCCTTCATTATCACCAGCTTTCCCGTGCTGATCAAGACCGCCCAGGAACTGGGATGGTTGTCGGAGGAGCTCACGCCGGAGGAGGTACAAAATTCTGCTGCCGCCATGGCCGTGGTGGAGCGGATTAAAGGAATGACGTCTGCCGAAGCGGAGCCGGGCACAAATATCGTCAACATCCTGGTCGTCGGCAGCGATCCCTATGACACTGAAAAGACGGCCAATGCCTTTGCCAAGGCCTTCCGGGCGTTCAACATCGAGCAAAAAAACAAGCAGATATTTGAAACCAAAAAATTTATCGAGAGTCAGCTGTCGGTGTCATCCCGCCAGTTGAAACGCGCGGAGGAAAATCTTCGAACCTTTGAAGAGTCCAACACCATCATATCGCTGGATGCCCAAACCGCCGCCCTGATCAACCGCATCACCACCCTGGACACGGAACTCGATCGGCTGAAGCGGAATCGACATGAGATTCAGGAATTGTTGAACAGTATTGCCCAAGCCGAAGTCTCGCCCCAGGATGTCCAGACGCGATTTTCACCCGCCGTAAAGGGCTCACCGGTAGAAACACTGGGCATACAGCTCCGGGAATTGGTGCTAAAGCGTCAGGATCTGCTGTTCGAGTTTACGGAAAAGCATCCCTTGGTGCTGGAAGTCAATGGGCAGATCAGCAATGTGCTTCGGGAAATTAAAAATGAACTCGAGACCCTGCTGGCCAGACTGGAAGCCAAAGAATCCGGGATTCGGGAGAGACTGGAGGCGTTGACTGCCGAAAACCATAGCATCCCCAAAAAGGCCCTTGAGCTTGCCCGCTTGCAGCGCGAACTTACCCTCCAAACGGATTTATATTCTCAACTCAAGGCACGATACCAGGAAACCCAAATCAAGGCATCCGGACAGATCGAGGAAGTCACCATCATCCGGCCGGCCATACTTCCCCAGAGCCCCATCAACATCCCGTCCAAGGCGATGATTATTGTAACCGGCCTTTTAATGGGACTGGTCATCGGGATTGTCTTCACGTTTATTGCCGAGACGCTTGACACCTCCATCGGGACCATAGAAGATGTTGAAAATTTATTGAACATACCGGTACTGGGGGTCATCCCGTTCTGGGAGAAAGAGGAAGGCAGCCGACGATACAGGCGATCGGCACGGCACCAGGATCTGGTGGCCCATTTCGACCCCAAGTCCTTGGCGGCGGAGGCCTTTCGCTCACTGAGAACCAATCTGCAATTTATCAGCATTGACCGTAGCGGCAAATCTTTTCTCATCACCAGTTCGTTCGTTCAGGAGGGAAAGACCGCAAACGTGGTCAACCTGGCCTTGAGTATGGCCCAGGCCGGGGACAAGGTGCTCCTGGTGGAAGGGGATTTGAGAAAACCCCTGGTCCATAAAATGTTCGGTATCGATAAATCTCCCGGTTTGACCGATTATGTGCTGGGAAATTACAACTGGCGGGACATCACCATCACCATTACGGATGTCATGCTGGGAGAATATCAGATCGAAGATATCTTGCGGACCCCCGGTTTGGACAACTTGAACATCATGACAGCCGGCACCAATCCCCCCAATCCGTCTGAAATTCTCCGCTCCCCACGGTTCAAGGCATTTCTGGCCGACGCCTACGAGGAGTACGACTTTATCTTTGTCGATGCCCCGCCGGTTTTGCCGGTGGCCGATGCCACAGAGATCGCCACACTGGTCGACGGGGTCATCCTAGTATACAAAGTCGGCGCCATTGCCCGGGGCATCCTGAATCGTGCGAAACTCACACTGGACAACGTCAATGCCAAGGTCCTGGGCGTGATTCTAAACAATGTCAAGCCCGAGATGGTCCCGGATTATTTCAAATACCATGCTCATTACTATTATGGCCCTCCGTCTGAGACCGGCGGAGAAACCGTGCTACTCGGGGGAAAATTGCTAAGATTGGTCCTCATCGCCCTGGCGGTGGCACTGATATTGCTCGGCGTATTTTGGAACGATCTGTTCCCCGGACCCCCATAGGGAGCGAAACATGGCGCCGGACCTGTTTCGCCGATGGCTCAGGCACCCATTTCCCCACCCACCGGACGGCATCCGATCATGCTGCTGATTAGACTTGCGGTTTTCTCATTACTGGTTGTCTCTGTGGCACTGACCACCGGGTTGGTCGCCTCCCAGTATCCGCCGGTCATTCTGCTCACGGTGCTGATGGCGTTGGTGGTATTTACCCTGGCCTTTCTCAACACCGAAGCCGGATTGTATATCCTCATTTTTTCTATGCTGTTGTCCCCGGAGTTCGTTATCGGTGGTATTGGAGGGGCGGCGGCCCTGGGGCGCGGGGTGACCATTCGCCTGGATGATTTGCTGCTGGTCATCATCGGCTTCAGCTGGTTTACGAAAAACGCCATTCACAAAGACCTGGGCCTGTTCGTGAGAACTCCATTGAACAGGCCCATTTTTTTCTATGTGGTGGCCTGCCTGGTGGCGACAGGTATCGGTATTATCGCCGGACGGGTTGAGCCAAAAACCGGGTTCTTTTTCGTTCTTAAATATTTTGAATATTTTATTGTCTTTTTCATGGTGGCCAATCACCTGGAAACCACCCGGCAGTTAAAGCGATTTCTGTTTTGCATGTTCCTGACCTGTTTGATTGTGTGTGTCATCGGAATACTGCAAATCCCGGGAGGCGGGCGGGTGAGTGCGCCGTTCGAGGGAGAAACCGGGGAACCGAACACATTCGGCGGGTATCTGGTGTTCATGGGGGCCTTGGCCGCCGGTATTCTTTCGACCGCCTCGGACGGGCGAATCCGATGGTATTTGGGTATCGTTCTCCTGTTTATCATCCCCCCTTCCTTTTCACCGAATCACGTTCGTCTTATCTGGCGGCGGTTCCCGCCGCTCTGGCGATCGGTCTTCTGGCCAACCGAAAGGTGATTGTCGTCGGATGTATTCTATGCGCCATTTTGGCGAGTCCGTTTATTCTGCCGAGCAACGTTATCGAGCGCATTACCTATACGTATAAGCAGAGATATCATCCCGGTCAGCACGTTGAGATTGCCGGCGTGCGGTTGGACACCTCCTTATCGGCCCGCCTCAGAAGTTGGCAGGAAGGGTTGCAGGATTGGACGAATAATCCCATCCTCGGTCACGGCGTGACCGGGTATGCATTCATGGACGCCCAGTTTCCGAGGGTCCTGGTGGAGACCGGAATCGTGGGACTGATTGCCTTCTTCTACATTCTCTATTCCATTTTCAGGTTGGCATACCAGGTTCTGCAACGTGTCGAGGACCCGTTCAACAGGGGATTGGCAAGGGGGTTCGTTGCCGGGTACATCGGCCTCCTGTTCCATTCCCTGGGGGCCAATACCTTCATCATCGTCCGGATCATGGAGCCGTTCTGGTTCGTTGTGGGCATGATGGCGGTGCTTCCGGAAATTGAGGCGACCGACTTTAGGGGGGAACCGACGGAAGACCCATACACGCGTGTCCGAATCGACCGGCTCCAGCCGCCCGGTACGCTTCCGGTCCCCTTTGGCGGCCGGCGACTGCTTCCGTAAACGCTACCGCTGACATGTCACGGGCGTCCGAACGGATCGGACGCCTTTTTTATGCCCTTGACCGTTCCTGCTAAGTTCCGTTCAATGGATTCGAACCGATGCGGTTCCCAGATTCAACGGTTGACGATCGGACGGTAATATTTAGGTTTGATCTACTAGCGATGACACGACCGAAGGCAATGCATACGAATCTTCCCCCGACACCTGAAATTCTGGCTCCGGCGGGAAGCCGACCCTCTTTTCTGGCGGCTCTGGCAGCGGGCGCAGATGCGGTGTACTGTGGTCTAAAGCAATATTCGGTGCGGATGGCAGCGAAAAATTTCAGAATGCGAGACCTGTCGGATTTGCGCGCGGCCGCGGCAGATCACGGGGTTCGCGTGTACATTGCCCTGAACACACTGGTGAAACCGAGCGAATTGTCCGACCTGGGGCAGACTCTGAGCCGTCTGCACCGGGACGTCGCCCCGGATGCCCTGATCGTGCAGGATCTGGCCGTCGTGGCCTTGGCGCGGCAGATCGGATACAAAGGGGAGATCCACTTGTCGACGCTGGCCAATGTGAGTTTTTCCGCCCCATTGCCGTGGTTGTCTCAACAATCGGGAGTGGACCGCGTGGTGTTGCCCCGGGAACTCTCCATCGATGAGATTCAGACCATGGCCCGGGCCTGCCCGGATACGCTGGGGCTAGAAGTATTTGTGCATGGCGCCCTCTGCTATGCGGTTTCGGGACGCTGTTACTGGAGCAGTTACCTCGGCGGCAGGAGCGGGCTCCGGGGCCGTTGTGTCCAGCCCTGCCGAAGACGGTACACCCAGCAAGGGGACAGGGGACGTTTTTTCTCATGCCAGGATTTGAGCATCGATGTGTTGGCCAAAGTGCTTCGCCAAGTCGACCGTATTCGCGCCTGGAAAATCGAAGGGCGCAAAAAAGGGCCCCATTATGTCTTTCACGCCGTCCAGGCGTATCGACTCCTCCGCGACCACGGACACCGCACCGACGCCAAAAAAGAGGCCAATGCGCTGCTTGCCCAGGCGTTGGGCCGAAAAGGGACGCACTATAATTTTCTCCCCCAGCGTCCCCAAAATCCGGTACCCGAAGACGGTGAAACCGGCTCCTGGTTGCGTATCGGCATTCTGAAAGGGAAACGGGGACAACCCGTTCTGGTTCCCAATCGGGCGCTGTTTCGAGGCGACACGCTGCGCATCGGATACGAAGATGATCCCGGCTACCGGCTTTACCGGGTTCCCAAGTCGGTACCCAAGGGAGGAAAATTGGTTCTATCGGGTCCTTCGGGCAAACCCTCCCCAAGACGGACACCGGTGTTTCTCATCGACCGCCGGGAGGAATGGCTCGATGAGGCAATGGCGGCTGTGACGCCTGCGCCAGCGGCCTCCCCACAGGGAGCCGGCGATGGGCCCCGGTTCAACATCCGTCGTCCGCGCCCCAGGCGGCGAAAACCGCCCCTCATCGGGGACGTGCACATCCATCGCATTCCCAACCGGAAGATCACTGGCAATACCGGCGGTCTGTGGCTGTCTTCGGACCCGGTCCCGTCCAGGGCCGGAACGAAAACCTCACCGGGCTGGTGGTGTCTGCCCCCGGTCATCTGGCCGGACGACGAAAACCGGCTGGCGATCGCCGTTCGGAGGCTGTTGCGTGCCGGGGGGCGGCGGTTTATATTGAATGCTCCCTGGCAGGCTGTTTTTTTCGAGAAACAACGCGGTGTCATGTTATGGGCCGGTCCGTTCTGCAATGTGTCCAATCCCCTGGCCGTGGATCGGCTGGCTGCCATGGGTTTTTCAGGCGTGATTCCCGGTCCGGAACTGGGTGCAGTCGACTATCTCTCCCTGGCACGGGAAAGCCCCCTGCCCCTGGGGATACTGATCTACGGACACTGGCCCTTGTGCCTGTCCCGAACCCGTTCACCGATGATTCAAAACCACCGTGCGTTTGTCAGCCCTCGGGGGGAAGATGCGTGGAGTACTCGGTACGGCAACACGAACTGGATCTTTCCCAATTGGCGGGTCGATTTGCGGAACATGAAACCCCAATTGCAGCGGGCCGGTTATTCTCTGTTTCTGCATTTGCATGAACCGGTGCCCAAAGATATCCGGCTGAAACGGCGGCCGGGCGTATGGAATTGGACCATCGGTCTTTCGTGATCCCTGCCCGGGGGGTTGATGTTGACGGATCCGGGGGTCGTCCTGTATCACACGTCTACCCCCGAACAATATATGAACCCGGTGAATCCAATAACTCCAGTTCGCTGATGGATGGATTGTCGCACCACGAAGGTCACGAAGGACACCAAGCATAATAGCGCAAAACTATTTTGTTACCTTCGTGCGTTTCGTGGTCTCATGGTGAAAAATTCCCTAAAATACCATTGGGGGAATCCGGACCCGGACATGCTCGGCGTCGGGATCGCCATCGGAATCGGAATCGAGACAGGATGGCATATTCGAAGTCGATACCGATTCCGAACCCGATACCGATTCCGATAATTCTGCAGTTAGGAAACCCATGAAAGAAGTTCCGTTTAACAAGGCCCTGGTGACCGGCGGTGCCGGATTCATCGGGTCCCATCTGGTGGACGCGCTGGTCCATGCCGGTTGCCGGGTGACGGTGCTCGATAACCTAAGCACCGGCCATCTGAGAAATCTCCATCGCTCCAGACAGCACATCACCTTTGTTGACGGGGACATTCGTGATCGGGATCTGGTGGCCGATCTGAGCCGGGGATGCCAGGTGGTCTTCCATCTGGCGGCCGTCGTATCCGTGCCCCAAACGGTTCAGGATGCCATCGAGTCGGCCGACATCAACGAGATCGGGACGCTGTCGGTCCTGGATGCCGCTCGGCGGAACGGCGTCGAGCGGGTGATTCTATCCAGTTCATGTGCCGTATATGGTGACGGACCGGAACTCCCCGAACAGGAGAAGACGCCCGCACACCCCCGAAGCCCCTATGCCCTCCAGAAATTAGCCGGGGAGTGGCATGCCGCGCTGTTTGCCGACCTTTTCGGGCTGGGTACGGTGTGTCTCCGGTATTTTAATGTATACGGGCAGCGCCAGGATCCGGCCTCTCCCTATTCCGGGGTGATATCCCTTTTCATGAAATGTGCGACGGTCCAAGAGGCACCGCTGATTTACGGAGACGGCCAACAGTGCCGGGATTTCGTGTTCGTTAAAGATGTGGTCACGGCCAATCTGTTGGCCGCATCGGTCGAAGACGCGGGCGGTACGGTGTTGAACATCGGAACCGGCCGGATCGTTACGATTCAGCAACTCTGGGAGATGATTCAGGAGATCTCCGGATGCCGGACGGCTCCGGAATTTCGATCGGAAAGACAGGGGGATATCCGCAAAGCCCTTGCCGATATCGGACAGGCCCGATCGGAACTGGGGTTTGAACCGCGCTACGGGTTCGAGGAAGGCCTCGAACGGACGTATGACTGGTACCGGAATACCGGCTTCTAATCGTGGTTTGATCGGGTATCCCCAAGGGTGGGGTCACCGCCGGTAGATCATTGATGGCCGACATGTGGAAGGACAGCCCTATGCCCCCCGCAGACATCCGCATGGCCACTGCCAGTCTTTCAATACAAATGGCGCAAGGCCCGGATATCGTCGACATTACCCATCGTCTGCTTCAACTGGTGGCCGAGGCCGGCATTGTGCAGGGACATCTTTCGGCCACCATGGTCGGATCCACCGGGTCGCTGACCACCATCGAATTCGAGCCGGGGGTGGTGGAGGATCTGAAAATGGCCGTGAACCGGATGGCCCCGCCGTGGTTGGACTATGCCCATGAGCAGGCATGGCATGACGGCAACGGTCACAGCCACGTCCAAGCCGCTTTGATGGGACCTTCGATCAGCCTGCCCATCCGGGACAGTCGGCTCCGCCTGGGAACCTGGCAGCAGGTGGTGGCCATCAACCATGATAATCGGCCGAGACGCCGCCCGGTGGAGGTGACGATCATCGGGACGGGCGCCGAACCGTCCTAAGAACGGGTAACGGTATGGTCATCGGCTCGTTCCGTATCGGATCCATGCCGCCCGTGGGTTGCCCCGGTGGCCGCCCATACCTGTCGCTGACCACGATGCCCACAAAGGATACGAAGAAACACTCAAAGGGCGGTGCTCGGCAGCTTCGAGCACCTCGGGGTCGTTGTGGCGAGGCGTCAACGCCGACATTCTCCGAACCGCCGGGTCATTTTTTTTCTCCATGTCCGACTTCAGCTGTGCCTCCAAGTCAGCCCATAGACTCTTTTTCTTTTCTTTCTGCTCTGCCTTTATGGAAGCGATTTTCTCGGCCATGCCCTTGCGGGCATCCTGAAACTTTTTCACCTCGTCGGCCATATCTTCCAGTGCCAGATGATTTCGAATGAAGAGTTTGGAGCCGAACGCGCCCTCAATCATCTCCAACACCCCCCGTTGGTGCAGGCGCCGGCAGAGGAGATGGCCTTGTTCCACGGATAGGGACAGGCAGTCACAGACATCCTGGATGGACGGCGGTACCTGTTGCTGGTGCTCCAGAACCCGGATCGCTGCGACGATCAGGTGTCCATTGGTATATAGATTTTCGCCCGGCATAATTCCTCCCAAAGCAGTTTCACGGATACACCGCAGTCTCCGAAAGTTTGGGTGCACCGGTTGATTTAACCGTTTTTCAGTGGCACAACCGATGCTGCTTTTCTTGACACTAAGATGCAAGCAGAGTAACATTTGGCGCCGATTAGTCAAGGGGCAGGCACTTGCCAAAATATATCCAACCCATAAATATTGTTTGGATTTTGCGATTTGTTCGGCACCGCCCGAGTAAATCCCAACCCCGTCCAACCAGTGGGAGGAAATCATGACGGAAATAATCGATATTCGGGCAAGAGAGGTGCTCGATTCCAGGGGAAACCCGACTGTGGAAGCCGACGTGTATCTGGCCAGCGGGGTTGTGGGACGGGCCACGGTGCCCTCCGGTGCGTCGACGGGCAAACGCGAGGCACTGGAGATGCGGGATAAACGGTCCAAGCGATATGGGGGAAAGGGGGTTCGCCGGGCGGTCAAAAACATCGTTGAAGGGATTGCCCCGGAGGTGATCGGGCTGGATGCAGCGGATCAAACCTTTCTGGATCATACCATGATCTCCCTGGATGGGACCGCCAACAAGTCCAAACTGGGGGCCAATGCGATTCTCGCCGTCTCTATGGCGGCCGTGCGGGCCGCCAGTGCCGCTTACGGTTTACCCTTGTACCAATATATCGGCGGCATCCGGGCCAAATATCTGCCGGTACCGATGATGAACATCATCAATGGGGGGGCCCATGCCGCCAACAACCTGGATATCCAGGAGTTCATGATTGTCCCCATGGGGGCCAAGACAGTGGCGGAAGCGGTCCGGATGGGCGCGGAAACCTTTCATACCCTGAAGGGTATTTTGAAACAGAAAGGGCTGAATACGGCGGTGGGGGATGAAGGCGGATTCGCTCCGGATCTGGAATCGAACGAGGACGCCATCGGGTTTATTATGGATGCCATCACCGCCGCCGGATACACCCCCGGCACCGATATGGGCATTGCTCTGGATGCGGCGGCCAGCGAGTTCTACCGCAAAGGCAAGTATCACTTGAAGTCGGAAGGCAAGCGGCTATCCGCAGCCCGGATGATCGATTACTACGAGAATCTGGTGGATAACTATCCCATCGTGTCCATCGAGGACGGGCTTGCCGAACAGGACTGGGATAACTGGACCCTGATGACGGACCGGCTGGGCGGATCCATTCAGATCGTGGGCGACGATATCTTCGTGACCAATCCGAAAATTTTCGGAAAGGGCATCGAAGACGGTGTCGGCAATTCCATACTGATCAAACTCAATCAGATCGGAACCGTGACGGAGACCTTGGAAGCTATCGACATGGCCAAGCAATCCGGTTATACAACCGTTGTCTCTCACCGGTCCGGAGAAACCGAAGACGCGTTCATTGCGGATTTGGCGGTCGGGGTCAACGCGGGTCAAATTAAAACCGGCTCCCTGTCCCGGTCCGACCGGATTGCTAAATACAATCAACTGATTCGCATCGAGGAAGAACTTGGGGGAACCGCCCGGTTTGCTGATGAGATATTCATTGCTGGCTGATACCGTGGCCCGACAGATTCGGTTCATTGCCATCATATGGCTACTTGGTGTCGGCGGGGTTCTACCGGCACAGGCGTACGTCCTGGACACCGCTCAAATACTTGACAAAATGGTCAAGGCGGTCGGTAGCACCGGTGCCGCCGTCGTATCCCGGTCGCTGGTGCTCCACGCCGCTGCCGGTGAGGGAGAGGCACCCCGGGTTTCCGAGACCATCCGCTACCTCTTTCCGGGCCGTTTCCGCTCCGACATCCAGACGGACACTGTACACAAAATACAGCTCTGGTCCAACGGAGACCGGGTGACGGTCATCAATGATCAGATCCCTGCAGAGGGGGAGGAGTGGTTCGACCGGTACAAAGACCTGATGTTGTATCAGACGATGACCCCGCTGGAGGCATTGCTTCAAGCGGCCGGCGTAGACACATCGGTTTCCAGCTTCGGCAGATTCGATGGGCGCCTGGCGTTTGTTATCGGGGCGCAATACCCGGATGACACCGTTCCCCAGCTTTGGATCGATAAACAAACCTTTGTTCCGTTTCGATGGATTGTCTCCGGACGGGATCCGGATCGGGCCATGGAACTGAGGGAAATCCGCTACCAGGGGTGGCATAAATCCGGCGGAACCTGGTATCCGATGCGCATCGCCTTTTTGGTAAACGATGCGCTGGTGCGTGAAATCAACGTTGACCGGATTCAACCCCACCCCACATTGCCGGAAGAACCCTTTGACGTGCTGCGTCTTCGCTGGACCTATCATGAGCGGGAAGCCGCACCCGGGGACACCGACTCCGGAGATGCCGAAGAGGTTCAACGGACCATTGAGGATTTTAAGCGGATCTACGAACCCTGATCCGATCCGTTTAAGACCATTGATAATGCACCAAAGGGAGGGTTCGGAACACGGGATTGAGGCTCGAACACCGTGTCGCAGGACGCTTGTACAGGCTGGGATGATGTTGATTCATTTTTCACTGATTTTCTCTATTAAGGGGTAAGCATGGCGAACGAAACGAAATTTATCTTTACCACCGGCGGCGTTTTGTCGTCCCTGGGAAAAGGACTGGCATCCGCTGCCATTGGCGCGCTTCTGGAAAGCCGGGGGCTGTCCGTAACGCTGCAAAAACTGGATCCTTACATTAACGTGGACCCGGGGACCATGAACCCCTTTCAACATGGTGAGGTGTTCGTTACCGACGACGGCTCGGAAACCGACCTGGATCTCGGCCATTACGAACGATTTACATCTGCCAAGCTGGGCCAGGACAATAATTTTACGACGGGGAAGATCTACCACTCGGTCATCACCAAAGAACGGAGGGGGGATTACCTCGGGGGCACGGTTCAGGTCATTCCCCATATCACCGATGAAATTAAAAACAGTATTAAATTGGCAGCCAACGGCGTTGACGTGGTGATTGTCGAAATCGGGGGTACCATCGGGGATATCGAAAGTCTTCCGTTCCTTGAGGCGATCCGCCAGTTTCGTACCGATGTGGGCAAGGAAAATTCCATCTACATCCATTTAACTCTCGTGCCGTTCATCGGAACCGCAGGGGAGCTGAAGACCAAGCCGACCCAACACAGTGTCAAGGAACTCCGGAGTATCGGTATCCAACCCGATATCCTCCTGTGCCGCACCGATCGGTATTTATCCGAAGATATCAAATCGAAAATCGCCCTGTTCTGCAATGTCGGGGTGGATGCGGTCATCACCGCCAAAGATGTGAATTGCATTTATGAGGTCCCGTTGATTTTTCATAAAGAGGGCCTCGACGAGAAGATAGTCGAGTTGCTCAACATTTGGACCCGCAAACCGGTCCTGGCCGAATGGGAGGAACTGGTCGAAAAGATCAAGGCGCCGAAGCATACGGTCACCATCGCCATCGTCGGAAAATATACGGATCTGACCGAGTCCTATAAAAGCCTCAACGAGGCACTGAGCCATGGCGGTATTCCAAACAATTGCCGCGTTGAACTCTCCTTTGTGGATTCAGAGACCGTCGACGAGAATACCTGCAGTGACAAGCTTCTCGACGCGGACGGCATTCTGGTTCCCGGGGGGTTCGGTTCACGCGGTGTGGAGGGAAAAATCTGTGCCGCCCGGTACGCCCGGGAGCATGGGGTCCCGTATTTCGGCATCTGTCTTGGAATGCAGATTGCCGTGATCGAGTTCGCCCGGCATGTCGCCGACCTGGACGGGGCCCATAGCTCCGAGTTCGATCCCGGTACACCCCATCCGGTGATTTATTTGATGACCGAGTGGTACGATGATAAAACCGGCAAGGTAGAGCGCCGGGATGCCCTGACGGACAAGGGGGGAACCATGAGACTCGGGGCGTATCCCTGCCGGCTGATGCCGGGCACGAAAGCCGAGACGGCATACGGTACCGGGGATATCTCCGAGCGCCACCGGCACCGTTACGAATTTAATATGGCCTACAGGGAAAAGCTTGAACAGCATGGGCTGACGTTCAGCGGCATGTCGCCAAGCGGTGAATTGGTGGAAATCGTTGAGTTAAAGGATCATCCTTGGTTTTTGGGGTGCCAGTTCCATCCGGAGTTCAAATCCAGGCCCCGGAATCCCCATCCGCTCTTTAGGGAGTTTATCCGAGCCGCGTTAGAGAGGTCTCGGAAGGGATCCTGACCCTCCGTGATCCATGTTCAGGCTGATCCGCTGCTCCTTGGGGCAGCCTATAATCCGCATAGAAAACGCCGACACCCGAATTCGACTTGGTCCGGATCCGGGTGTCGGCGTTTTTTAGGCAACCTCCCGGATTCCCAATGGTCCATAGGTTTTCGCCGTCGCCATGGAAAGGTTCCGCTAGGAAACCCCCATAGAAGGCATGGAACCGGGTCGGAATTCCGGCACTCCGCACCTCAGAACGTTCGGGTTAGGGTGCGATCGATCCCAGATTCCAGTTTTTCAGGTTCGGGATCGCATCATAATCGGTCGTGTCACATTTGATCGGGGTGATGGAAATAAAATTCTGGCTCAGTGCCGTCTCATCGATAGACGGGTCCGGATGTTCCCGCAACTCATCGCAGCCCTGCCAATAATAGGCATGATTTCGTGGGTCCACCCGTTTGTCGACGTATTCCGGAAACAGTTTTGTCCCGTGCCGGCTGATACGCACACCGGACATCGCATCCAGGGGCATATCGGGAATGTTGACGTTTAAAAACGTCCCTCCCGGAAGCCCCTCCTGAGACACTCGTCCAATCAGGTTGAAGATAAACCGGGCCGCTTCGTCGTAGTGGTTCACATTGGGTCCGGGCATGGATACGGCGATTGCCGGAAATCCATATAGGGATGCTTCTTTGGCGGCACAAACGGTGCCGGAGTAATTAATGTTCACCCCAACGTTGGCTCCCGGATTAATCCCCGAAACGACCATGTCCGGCGGGCGTTCCAAAATTTCGAGAACAGCGAGCTTGATACAATCGGCGGGTGTTCCGCTGACGGCATAGCCCGGCATCCCACCATTTAGATGGACCGGAACGGCTCTGAGCGGTTGATGCAGGGTGATCCCGTGACCGACGGCACTCCGTTCCCGGTCCGGTGCCATTACCGTGACTGAATAATGTTTTGCACATTGCCGATACAGCGCTTGTAGCCCCTCGGCATGGATTCCATCATCGTTTGTCAATAAAAGGTGCATATCCGTATGGGCCTTTGATGAATAGATGGGTGATGGGCCCCGTGGGACCCAAGGTAGCATTGTTTTCATTGCCGGTGGCCGACTTTATACAACCCTTTTCGGTGTTCTTGCAACCGTGGCTCCCGCCCCATGGGTGAAGCACGGTTGACTTTTCACGCCAGATCATTCAAGAATAGTAAAATCTTATTCGGATTCAAGATGTTAGCCCGAATGACCGGTACGTTGGACATGCGCATGTGCCCCGACGGAAGGGGCTGGCGCAACCATGTGACGCCTAGGATCGCCGATCCGCTGTCGAGTCAGCCTTTACCCGGGGGACGCCGAGACGCTTGAAGTTCTGGAATCCCATATCCGTGATTAAGCGCATTCAGCCGGAACCCGTTTTCCCATCCGTTTCTCGCCGCCGACGATACCTCCCTTGGGGCCAGACCGTCCGTGTTGTCGTTATCTGGAGCCTGCTGTTGTTGATCTTCCCCGCCGACGGGGTATCCAACAGCAATCTGATGGAAGCGACAGACGATTCGGTGCCCTGGAACCTATTGGCCGATGAAATCCACTATGACGAAACCGCTGACCGATACGTCGCCAAAGGCAATGTCGTTGTGTCAAAAGGAACTCTAAAGGTCTCCGCAGACGAAGTTCGATTTGATCATCGTCGAATGACCATCGAGGCGTTCGGCAATGTCACCATGTCGTCGGGCAATGATGTCCTGGAAGCCTCACGGGTGACCATGGATTTGAACCGGGAGCTTGGCACCCTCCATGATGCCAGCCTCTTTTTCTCCCAGCAGCATTTTTATATCCGAGGCCAGAAAATCGAGAAAACCGGAACGTCCACCTATGCGGCCGAAAGGGCATCGGCCACCACTTGCGATGGAGAGCGCCCCCCTTGGAAGATTACCGGCCGAAAACTCAACGTGACCCTGGAAGGATATGGCAAGGCCAGGCATGCGACCTTCCGGGTGAAGAATGTTCCCATCCTTTGGGCCCCCTATCTGGTGTTTCCGGTCAAGATTGACCGCCAGAGCGGCTTTTTAACCCCCCAGTTTGGCATCTCGGAGCGCAAAGGGTACCAAGCGGCGGTGCCCTATTTCTGGGCCATCCAGGACAACATGGATGCCACGATTTACCCGGATGTCATGACCGAGCGGGGGTTCAAAATCGGCGGGGAGTACCGGTATGTCCTCTCGTCCCGGACCCGGGGCGCGGTGATGCTGGATTATCTGGATGACCGGCGGGTGGACGACGGCCTGGGCGATAACAGCCAGAAGTGGGGGTATACCGATGACGATGTGCTCAGACCGAATTCCGATCGCTATTGGTTTCGGTTGAAGCACGACCAGCCGCTTCCGGGGCAGTGGAAGGGCCGGCTTGACCTGGACATGGTGAGCGACCAGGATTACCTCCAGGAATTCAAAACCGGATACAGCGGGTTCGAGGACACCCGTGGATTTTTCAGAGATACCTTCAGCCGGGACATCAACGACTTTACCAATCCGATCCGCACCAACCAACTCAACATCAACCGCATCTGGCCCCGGTACAGTCTGAACACCGAATTGCGTTGGAACGAGGATTCCAGACAGCGAGCACTCGATCAACCGGATGAAACCCTCCAGCGGCTTCCGTTTGTTCTGTTCGACGGTTCGAGACAGCCGCTGTTTCGGCAGGCGATCTACTGGGATTTTCAGTCCAGCTTTAACAACTTCTATCGCGATTCCGGGGATCGGGGTCAGCGGATTGACCTGTTTCCGCGCTTTTACTATCCGTATCGGGTAAAAAATATCATGACCCTTGAGCCGTCGGTGGGATTGCGGGAAACCGCTTGGACCGTCAATGAGTACGCACCCGGGACACCGGACAGAAACACCGCATTTCACCGGGAGTCATTCGACTTCCGGTTGGACGCGTCCACGGACATCTCACGGGTGTATCCGGTTCGATTCGGCCCCACGGACCGACTTAGACACTTGGCTCGGTTTCAAGCGGTTTACGACTATGTGCCGGATCAAACCCAGGGCGAGCTTCCCCTCTTTGACAGCATTGATCGTATCGAGAAGGTCAACCAGATTACCTATGCCTGGACCAATACGCTGACCAGCCGAAGCCGTTCCCGGATTCAGGAAGAGACACCGTCGTCTAATTTTCTCTATAATTATATCCTGCGGTTGCAGTTTACCCAGATATACGACATCAACAAGGGCTATTCCGGTGACCCCGAGCCCTTTTCACCCATCGACACCTTGCTGGAATTGTATCTCACAAACTATTTGACGCTTCGGGCGGACACTCAGTTTTCGGTTTACGGCAAAGGCTTTACCGGGCACAATCTTTCCGGAACGGCCCAGACTCGGCGGGGCGATCGCCTCTATTTGGAGTATTTGTATTCACGGGATGAAGCGGAAACCGTCAGCACAGAACTGCTGGTGCCGGTCTTTGACCGACTGGCTGTTCTGGCCGAGTACGAGCAGAACCTGTTCGATGATACGAACATCAGGACCGGTCTTGGCGTTCAGTACAGAGCCCAATGCTGGTCCATTGTGGTCCGCTATGTCGAAGAGGCCGAAGCGCCCAGCGTGACATTCGAGATCAGTTTGACCGGCCTCGGGGGCATCAACAGCGGCGTCGGCTTGCCTCAATAAATGCTCTTCCGGTTGATTCACCGGTGCCGAGTTGATAAAGTAACGGGTTGGGGATGCGTGGGGAAACAGGCCATCTCCTGTGGCTCGATGGCGATCTATCGGCATACGAATGGACACGACAAGAAGGACAGACCCATGATCATCGTTAAAACACCCCTTCGTCTGAGCTTTGTCGGGGGCGGTTCCGACATGAAAAAATTCTACAATCGCTGTGACGGAATGGTGGTTTCGACCACCATCGACAAATATGTCTATGCCATCGTCAAGGAACGCTTCGATGATATGATCTACATCAATTATTCCCGGAAGGAATGCGTGGAACAGGTGGACGCCATTCAGCACGACCTGGTCCGGGAGGCCATGAAGATTACGGGAGTTCAAAAAGGTATTGAAATTACCACGCTGGCCGATATTCCGTCATCCGGATCCGGCCTTGGCAGTTCCAGTTCCATTACGGTGGCCTTGCTTCATGCCTTGTATGCCTTCCAGAACACCCTGGTAACGGCGGAACAGCTTGCCATGGAGGCCTGCCAAATCGAAATCGATATCCTGGGAAAACCCATCGGTCGCCAGGATCAGTATGCAGCGGCTTACGGCGGGATCAACAAGTTTGTCTTTGCCAAAGGCGATACCACCCGTCGAGTCGCTGTGGAGATGGCCAATGCCCGGAAGCGCAAGTTCGCTTCATCCTTGCTGCTGTACTACACCGGAATCACGCGAAGCGCGGATACCATTTTAAGCCGGCAGCGGTCGAATCTTGCGGATCGGGACAAATTCAAAGGGATGTGCCAAATGGTGGAGCTGGTCGATCCGTTCATCGAGAACATGAGCCGCGGGAACATCAAGGGTTGCGGGGCGCTGATGGAAGAAAACTGGCGGTTGAAACAGACCATGGCCTCGGGGATTTCAAATCCACAGATTCAGGAGATGTATGAGCGTGCCACATCCGCAGGAGCCCTGGCCGGAAAAGTGGCCGGCGCGGGTGGGGGGGGATTCCTCCTGTTGATTGTACCCCGGGAACGACAGAACCAGGTTTTCGAGGCGTTGAATGACCACCGTGAATTACCGTTCATGTTGGAGGACAGTGGAAGCAAGGTCATTTTCGATGACCGATCCTACCCGAGTAAATAATGCCCACCGTTTAGAACCACAGGAGGAACCCGTTGCGCATCCTGATCACCGGCGGAGCCGGATTCATTGGATCCCACACAGCCGATGCCCTGATTGATCGAGGGCATGACGTTCTGATTCTGGACAATCTCCAGGAGACGGTTCACCCCAAAGGAAAGCCCGATTACATCCATCCGGCCGTCGAGTTTATCCATGGGGATGTCCGGGATAAACGGTCCTGGGAGAAGGCCCTGGAAGGCATGGAGGCGGTCTATCACCTTGCCGCCCACCAGGATTATCTGACTGATTTTTCGACGTTTTTTCATGTAAACAGTGTGTCCACGGCCATGCTGTATGAAGTGCTGGTGGAAAACGCCGCCCGGGCAACAGTAGAAAAAGTGATTGTGGCCGCAAGCCAGGCCGTCATGGGTGAGGGGCGTTACAAATGCCCACAATGCTACGAAACGGATCCCCAATTCATTTATCCCGACATCCGGCTGGAGGCGCAGCTTTCTCAGGGACATTGGGATCATCGGTGCCCGGCATGCCAGGAGATCCTCCAATGGATGCCGTCCGATGAGCAGGTGGCCAACCCTTGCAACCAATATGCAATTTCCAAGTTTTCCCAAGAACAGATCGCTCTGCAACTGGGCAAACGCTACAGCATACCGACCACCGTCATGCGGTATTCCATTGTGCAAGGCCCTCGCCAGTCGTTTTTTAATGCCTACTCGGGCGCCATGCGGATCTTCGCGCTGTCGCTGCTCTTTGATCGCCAACCCATTATCTATGAAGACGGTCAACAGATCCGTGATTTTGTCAACATTGCCGATGTGGTCGACGCCAATCTCCTGGTGTTGGAACACCGTGATGCCGATTACCGCATGTTCAATGTGGGGGGCGGCCAGCCCTGGACGGTAGTTGAATTTTACGATACCATGGCAAAGATAACGGGAAAATCCGTGAGCCCCAACATCGGAGGGTATTACCGTTATGGGGACACTCGCCATATAGTTTCCGACATCCGGCAGCTGGATCGACTCGGATGGAAACCCACCCGTGATGTTCATGACAGTATCGAGCAGTATTGGGAGTATCTGCATCACCAGAAAGATCTGGATGACATTCTGGCCTACGCGGAAATACATATGAAGCAACTTGGGGTGATTCGACAAGCGGACCACCCGGCCTGACCGTCCCCGCCGGATGGCGGATCGGGGGGGCGCGGGTTGGGCCCTTTCTCCGAAGGCGAGCACATCTTACTGAAATGTTGGGATTTGATTGAACACCATGGATAAACTTGAACGTTCCTGGTATGTGCTGCACACCAAGAGCCGATTCGAAAACGTCGTCAACGACGGCCTGATCAAGAAATCATTCGAAGTGTTTCTGCCCAAGATCAAGGTCCGCAGTCGCCGTCGGGACCGAAAAGCCATGATCCGGATTCCGCTATTTCCGGGCTATGTGTTTGTCAAAACGGACCTAAACCCGCTAAAACACCTGGAAATCGTGAAAACCGCCGGTGCCGTCAAGCTCATCGGCACCAAAGAGAGCCCGATTCCGGTCTCCGATCACACGGTTGACTCGCTAAAAATCATGGTGGCCACGGACCACCCGGTGGACACCGGGACACGGCTTCGGAAAGGTGATCCGGTTCTGGTCGTAGCCGGGCCGTTCGCCGGTGTGCGTGGGTCCTTTGTGCGCTACCATGGCCGGGGTCGGGTGTTGGTGGACATTGAGGCGTCGGGTCAATACGCCGGCGTGGAAGTCCAGGAGGAGGACATCGAGCGTCTACCCCAAGTTCTGGCATAACTACTTGACTTTCAATAAAGTTTTGTTATATATAGTCATTCTATAGGCATTGCGAACTCCCGGTTTTGAACGGTTACCCGGCCGGCTTCCAGTCAGATAGGAGGGCTTATGAACAAACTTGAACTCATCGCCGCCTTGAAGGAGGAGGCCGGCATATCCAAGACCGAAGCGGCGAAAGTCATACAGATTTTTTTCGATAATATGGCTGACGCCATGGCTCGCGGAAAACGGGTAGAAATTCGAGGCTTGTGCAGCTTCGATGTCAAGAACTATCGAAGTTACATCGGCAGAAACCCGAAGACGGGAGAGAAAGTGCTGATCAAGCCGAACATTTTTTAAATCCGGAAAGGAATTAAGAGAACGGGTCAACTATTAGAGTTGTGCCTGGATTTGGATCGATAAGGGATCAACAGCGGGCGGTTCAGCTGTTAACAGCGTTCATCACTCAGGGAAACATCCCCCACGCCTTGCTGTTTACCGGCTTGGATGGCGTGGGTAAACGGACAGCCGCCATGGCGTTTGCCATGGCCTGCAACTGCACGTCTCAAACCTCCGTACGCTTATCTTCCACGCAGGACGTGGGTGGACCGGTGGATGGTTGCGGGAGTTGTACATCCTGCAGGAAAATCGCCGCCGACACCCATCCGGATGTGGTTCATGTCACACCTAAAGGGTCGTTGATCCGGATTGAGCAAATTCGGGATCTCGTGTACACCTTGTCCATGAAGCCCTATGAAGCGGTGTATCGGACAGCGATTCTGACTCACGCCCATAACATGACCCCGGAGGCAGGTAACGCGCTGCTGAAGAACCTCGAAGAACCGCCGGCCCGAACACTGCTGATCCTGACGGCCTCGGGGCGCTCAGACGTGTTGCCGACCATTGTCTCCAGATGCCAGCATGTAGCGTTTCGACCGATTTCCTCGGAGTCGCTGACGGCGTTGCTCGCTGAGGAGCACGGGATAGACGCGGAGGAAGCGGCGATTCTGGCGGCCATGTCCTTGGGAAGCGTGAAAAAGGCATTGACCATGCGCCGGCAGGGTTGGATCCGTCGACGGATCTGGTTAATCCGGCAAGCGGAAGCCCTGAATGCCCATTCCACGGCACGAAGTCTGGCGTTTGCAAGGCAGCTTTCCGAAGACAAGGACAGCGTTGAGGATGCATTGGAAATTTTGAAAACCTGGTTCAGGGATCTCGCCGTCTGGTCCTACCATCCAGACCGGATCGTGAACAGCGATCTGGCCGATAGGGTCGGCACTGCCGCCCGGCGGCAACCCCCGGGAGAGATCCAGCGCAAACTAACCGCCATCGAGGCAGCTCAACATCAGATTCGGGCCAACACCAACCCGAGGGTCACCTTGGAGGTGCTGGCCCTGCAATTGGCCCGACAGGAAACGTAAAGGGGATCCATCTGCTGACGATGGGATCCGGACAGGAAGTGATATACATGACTAAAGTTGTCGGAATACGGTTTAAACCGACCGGAAAAATTTACGATTTTGATCCCGGCGCGTTCGTTCTGAAGTCGGGAGATCGTGTTATTGTGGAGACTGAAAAAGGGCTCGGTTTCGGAAGCGTGGCGTTACCGCCCCGATCTCTGGATGAAACAACGGATAATCGACCCCAGAAAAAGGTATATCGGCTGGCTACCGAGCAGGACTTTAAACAACAGGAGAAAAACCGTCGTACCGAGGAGGCTGCCCACGAGTATTGTCTGGATTGCATCCGGGATCTTGGCCTGGAGATGAACCTCTTTTCGGTGGAGAGCACGTTCGATGCCAGTCGCCTGACCTTTTTCTTCACCGCGGAAGGACGCGTGGACTTCCGGCAGCTTGTCAAGATGCTGGTCAAGAAATTCCGAACCCGCATTGAAATGCGACAAGTCGGCATCCGCAATCAGGCCAAAATGTGTGGCGGCCTGGGGCGCTGTGGCCGCGTCTTGTGCTGTTCAACGTTCATCGACAAATTCGAACCGGTATCCATCAGCATGGCCAAAGAGCAGAACCTGTCACTAAACCCGACGAAGATTTCCGGTCAGTGCGGACGGCTCATGTGTTGCTTGAACTACGAAAATGAGACATATCAAAAGTTAAAAGAAAACTACCCGCGGGTGGGGACATGGGTGGAAACGGGTGAGGGCCCCGGTAAAATTATCCGCCTCAACGTGATCTGCAGCCGTGTTTCGATTAAGCTCGAAAACGGGGCCATCATCGAAAAAGGGTTGAACCAGTTTACGATTGCCAAGGAGAACACCCGGAAATGAGTGGAAGGTTCTATATCACCACGCCGATCTATTACGTCAATGCAAGACCCCATCTAGGGCACGCGTATACCACCATCCTGGCCGATGTGGTGTCCAGGTTCCACCGCATGACCGGAGACGCCACCTATTTTTTAACCGGAACGGACGAACATGGTGATAAAATCGTTCAGGCCGCTCAAAAGGAGGGGATGAGCCCCCGGGCCTATGTGGACGAGATCAGCGGTCTGTTCAGAAATCTCTGGCCGGAACTCCACATCCGATACGACCAATTTATCCGGACCACCGATCCATCCCATAAGGCCGTCGTCAAAGACATCCTCCAGCGGATTTATGACGAGGGAGATATCTATTTCAGTGAGTATGAGGGGCTCTATTGCTTTGGCTGCGAGCGCTTTTACACCGAGCGAGAACTGGTGGATGGCAAATGCCCGGACCATGAAGTCGCTCCTGAGGCCATTAAGGAATCAAACTATTTTTTTAAAATGAGTCGATATCAGCAATGGTTGATCGACCACATTGAAGCGCATCCGGATTTCATACGGCCTGAACGGTATAAGAATGAAGTGCTTGCCTTCCTAAGGGAACCCCTCGAGGACCTCTGCATTTCACGACCGAAATCTCGACTCCAATGGGGGATCACCCTCCCGTTTGATGAAAACTATGTGACGTATGTCTGGTTCGATGCGCTGCTGAACTACGTGTCGGCCCTTGGGTATCCGACCGGTGATCTGTTTCATCAGTTCTGGCCTGCGGCCCAGCACATCATGGCCAAAGATATCCTCAAACCCCATGGCATTTACTGGCCGATCATGCTCAAAGCCGCCGGTATCCCGTTATACCATCACCTCAACGTTCACGGGTACTGGAATATAGCGGAAAGCAAAATGTCGAAAAGCCTCGGAAATGTCGTGGAGCCTCTGGAGTTGAAAAACAAGTACGGCCTCGACGCATTTCGGTTTTTCTTGATGCGGGATATGGTGTTCGGGCTGGATTCGAGTTTCAGCGAAGATGCTCTGGTGGGCCGGATTAATGCCGACCTTGCCAACGATCTGGGAAACCTGTTCTCCCGGGTCATTGCCATGGCGCGAAAATATTTCGATGGTGTCGTGCCAACCCCGACGGCCCATACCGGGCCCGAGTCCGGCCTGAACCTGATGCAAGAGGCTGCGGATTGCCTCGAGCAATACCGGAAAGCCATGGACAACTTCCAGTTTCATAAGGCCATGATGGCGGTTTGGGCCTTTATCGGCCAGATGAACAAATATGTGGATGTTACGGCGCCATGGGAATTGGCCAAACAATCCGGGGCCCGTAATGAACTGGAAACGGTGATCTACAATTTACTGGAAGGGCTTCGCATTGTATCCGGCCTGATCCATCCGGTGATGCCGGATACGGGCGCAAAGATGCAGCGGCACCTGGGTCAGGATCCGGATGCTCCCTTTTATCGAATGGACACCCTTTCAAAATGGGGGACCCTTCCGTCTGGCAACCGGCTCCCGAAGGCGATTGCCCTCTTTCCCAGAATCGAACAGACACCCGATCCCGCCCCGGCGGTGGACACCGCCGGGGCCGCGGAACTGCGGGAACCGAAGCCGGAGATCGACATGGAGACGCTTCAGCGGATGGACCTGCGGGTAGCGACAATCATCCGGGCGGAACCGATCCAACGGGCTAAAAAACTGCTGAAACTCGAAGTGGACGTGGGGGAACGGCGAACCATCGTTGCCGGAATCTCCGGCAGCTACCGACCGGAAGATCTAGAAGGGAAACAGGTGGTGGTCGTGGCCAACCTGAAACCAGCCAAATTGATGGGCACGGTATCCAATGGGATGGTTTTGGCTGCCGTGGGAGACACCGGCCTGAGCCTGGTCACCGTGGACCATGTGATTGATCCCGGAACTCCCGTCCAATAAACGGTCCGGGTCAGACTCGGCAAGAACCCACTGAGAATCGTATCGCACCACGCCAAAGGCTTATGGACATCGGAACCGGATCGGGTAAGCGCTCGGGTCGTTATTCGAGCCGACCCAACTGGCGGGAGTATCAGGCGCAGTTAAAAAAGACCGGCACCGGCGGCGGCCGGCAAAGACATGTCATGTTATACCTGACTGTCCTGGCGGCCGTTTCTCTGCTCATCTGGGTCCTTGGCGGTGCGAACTGGTTGGCCCCGTATTTCGGCCCCGTCCTCCCCTCGGATACGGACCTGAAACCGGCGGATTCAGACCACGTCCCGCAAATCGACAAACGTGCCATACAGACCGTGTTAAACAGCCAGGCACTGTTGAACCGGGAGGATCAACGGCTGGATCTGGTCATCAAAGACCGCCCGGTGGTTATCGATACCAGCCTGAATATGGCCCTGCAGCGGTTTCTCCTCGGAAAGCTGAACCCATCCACATCGAAATATATCGGCATTGTGGCCATGGATCCTTCCTCCGGGCAAATCGTATCCATGGTCGGCTACGACAAAGCGCGGCGTTCGGAGAATCTCTGTACGGATCATCTCTTTCCGGCGGCGAGCGTATTCAAGATCGTTACGGCAGCCGCTGCCGTTGAAGCCTGTGGGCTTTCCCCGCGCTCGACCCTGACTTACAACGGTCGCAATCACACGTTGTATAAATCCCAGCTCAAGGAGCAGAATAACCGCTGGACCACCCGAACCACTCTGGAAAAATCATTTGCCCGGTCCATCAATCCGGTATTCGGGAAAATTGGCATTCATTATCTGGGACAGGAGATGCTTGCGAAATATGCTGAAGAGTTTGGATTCAACCGGGAAATTCCCTTTGAGCTTCCGATCCAGACCAGCTATTTCCGTATCCGCAATGATCCCTATCATTGGGCCGAAGTCGCCAGTGGATTTAATCGGGAGACCCGGATCTCCGTTGTCCATGGCGCCATGCTGGCCGCCGTGATCGCCAATGGCGGCAACCTGTTGGAACCCACCGTGGTCAAACGTGTCACCGACGTCGATGGGCGCGTGATTTATCAGAGCCGTCCCACGGTGATCCGGAAGGTGATCTCACCGGAGGCCTCCCGGGAGGTGGCCGGTCTCATGACGGCGACGATCCGTTACGGGACATCACGGAAGGCCTTTCGAAGGCATCGCAAGGATAAAATCTTGTTAAAATTGACCATCGGCGGCAAAACGGGATCCATCGACAACAGCACCCATGACGCTCGGATAGACTGGTTTGTCGGGTTTGCACGGGAGCGGAACGGCGCCCGTCAATTGGCCGTTTCGGTGCTCGTCGCCCATGAAAAGTACATCGGAACCCGGGCTGCAGAATATGCCCGCATGGCGATTCGCCAGTATTTCAATCATGTTGAGGTGTCCCGGCGTCAGACGGCCCGTCCGGCGTCCGGGTAGCCCACATCAGCGGATCCAATGATCACGATCTTGCCGGGCTGTGGAACCCCGGGAAGAGATGACCATTTCGGGGATCCGTGACGAATGAACAGACCCATATGAATTGGGAAAGGAGTCACCCATGCCCGGCTTTGAAGTTTTCGGAGACGAGGAGCGAAAAGAAGTCCAAGATGTATTGGAAACGGGCGTTTTATTTCGGTACGGCTTCGATGGTGCCCGTAACGACCACTGGAAGGCGAGAACCTTCGAGGCTGAATTATCCCGATATCTGCCGGTAGCCCATTGTCACCTGTGTTCCAGCGGCACCGCAGCTGTCAGCCTTGCCCTGGCGGCTTGCGGCATCGGCGCCGGAGACGAGGTGATCGTCCCCCCGTTTACATTTATAGCGACGGTCGAAGGGGTCCTGATGGCCGGCGCAATACCGGTGTTTGCCGACATTGATCGAACCCTTTGTCTATCACCGGACGGGATTGCCGAACACGTGACGCCGCGAACGCGGGCCGTGATGCCGGTCCATATGTGCGGTTCCATGGCGCGAATTGACGAGCTTGCGGCGGTGTGTCGAGAGCACCGGCTGACACTGATCGAAGACGCCTGCCAAGCCTTGGGCGCGACACTTCACGGCAAGGCGGTGGGCACATTTGGGAGGATGGGCTGTTTTTCATTCGATCCGGTAAAAACCATTACATGCGGGGAAGGAGGCGCCGTCGTTACAGATGACCCGGAGCTATACCGAATAGCGGACAGCGTTGCCGACCATGGCCATGACCACATCGGCAATGACCGGGGGCTTGAAGGACATCCGATCCTGGGGACCAATTACCGGATCAGTGAGCTGAACGCCGCCGTGGGGCTGGCTCAGCTTCGCAAACTGGACCGGATTCTTGAGGTCCAGCGGCGGAACAAAGACAGCATACGGGGCGGCCTTAGCCATCTCTCCGGTGTTGAATTTCGGGAGATTCCGGATCCTACAGGGGATTCGGCCACCTTCTTATCGTTTTTTCTCCCCGATCGGGACTGTGCCCGGAAAGCCATTACGGATTTGACGGCAGCCGGTGTTGACGGGTGCTTTTACTGGTATGATAACAACTGGCATTACCTGAAACAGTGGCATCACCTGAAGGATATGCGGACCGCCGCCGAACTACCTGTGGCACGCTATGACCATTTCCCGGATTATGGGGCGGTCACCCTGCCGGAATCCGATGGGATCATGGAGTGGACCATTTCCATGCAGATCAAGCTGTCCTGGACGGAAACGGATGTGTCCGAACGGATCGATCGGATGGCCCGGGTCCTGAAGCAGTTTTAACCCTTGTGAAAAGACGGCGGAAGACGGGACGGGATGGCCCAACGCCGCAGAAAAGGAACACAGACCATGTTTCGGAACTTTAAAGTGGTTTCCAGAATCATCTTCGGACGGGGAAGTCTGGCCCAGCTTGACCAGATTTTAGATGAACAGCGCGGCGAGCCGGATCAATTCATGGCGTTTCTCGTGGATGATGTGTTTATGGAACGTGACTGGCCGAACCGGCTTCCTTTGTTGGACAACGATCTTCTGGTGTGGGTAAATGTGGACGACGAACCGAAAACTGCCTATGTGGACCAATTGACCTCCCAGGTGAATGGCTACCCCGGCCGACCGGCGGGGGTCATCGGAATCGGCGGTGGCAGCACCATGGATCTTGCCAAAGCGGTATCGTTGATGCTGACCAATCCCGGCTCTTCTGCGGATTACCAGGGATGGGACCTGATCGGGAATCGGGCGGTGTACCATGTCGGTATCCCCACCCTGTCCGGTACCGGGGCCGAAGTATCTCGGACCACGGTGTTGACCGGTCCGGAGAAGAAACTTGGTATAAATTCGGACTTTACCGTCTTTGACCAAATCGTCCTGGATCCAGAACTGACGGCCGGGGCACCCACGGATCAACGATTCTACACCGGAATGGATTGTTATATCCATTGTGTGGAATCCCTGTGTGGCACATTTCTGAATGCCTTCAGCGAAGCCTTCGGAGAGAAGGCCATGGCCATGTGCCGGGAGGTGTTTCTCGAGGAGCCGTCGGATGCCGACGACAAGCTGATGATGGCCTCTTATTTCGGCGGTATGAGTATTGCCTACTCCCAGGTGGGTGTTTGCCACGCCCTGAACTATGGCCTTTCTTATGTCCTGGGGGTGCACCATGGGATCGGCAACTGTATTGTCTTCGATTATCTGGACGAGTTCTACCCTGACGGGGTGGCCGAGTTTCGCGGCATGCTGAAGAAGCAAGGGATCTCTCTTCCCAGAAACCTGGTCACGGATCTGGCGCCCCCAGAGTTGGAGAAAATGGTCGACATCGCGCTGGTATTGGAACCGTTGTGGGAGAATGCTTTGGGATCGGATTGGCGGGAGCAGATGCCCCGGGAGCGGATCCGGGAACTCTACCGCCGGATGTAACGGCCCCAACAGGAGACAGAAAGCAGACTATGAACAGATCCGCTGAATCACATTCTTGGGCAAAACGCGCGATCCGGTGGTCGGTCCCGCAAATGGCTCGTCTCGTCCGGCAGGCCGTGGGGGCCGTCGCCGCCGTCCGACATGTCGGCCGCTATTCCGTCTACGTGGGGCGTCATGTCGCCACCGTACCCGATGGATCGATCGTGTTGTTTCCGTGCCAACGGGCAACGGTCTGCTGCGGCATTGCGGGTTTGGTGGCCGTCAAACGGACGGCGTCCTCGAAACCGATGACATTGGACACCATCACCACCTGTTTTGAACAGATCGAACGTTGTGGATTGGAGAATTTCGGGGATCTCCGATCCGATATGAAGGCCACGTATCTTGGTGGACGTTTGCCCATTGAGACCCTGTTGGGCGCCATCAGGGAGTTTAAAGCGGAGCGGCCGTTTCAGGAGATCTTTCGTGACAAACAACTCCAGTCGGGTCTCCACGAGGTGGGCGAGCGGATTCATCACCTCTGTGACACCGAGCAATCGTTGCTGGCCGCACATATCGGCCGCCTTGATGCGGGCAGCGTCGACTTGATGTCTTCGCGGATCGACACCCTGAAGGATATCCAATGGTGCATCCAATCGGAAATTATCGGCAATATTGCGAAAATAGATAAATTGGTGGGGGCTTCCGGAGTTTCCGGGAATCCGGAAACGTGGACCTTCCTGCGACAGATCAATGCCGTCCTGAACAGCATTGAGCAGTTGGAAGTTCGGGGGAGAGATTCCGCGGGACTGTCCCTGATGATGGTATTGGAGCATTCCGCCCATCGGCGGTTAATGGCAGCGATTAAACAGAAACATCTGGAAGACACCTTAACGGACCGGATGGGGCAGGATGTACTGGTCAATGGCGGTATCGGAATACGTAGCATTACAGAAAACGGCGTCCTTCATCACTCGGTGACATTAACCTACAAGGTGGCGGCGGAGATCGGCAGCCTCGGAGATAATCCCCGATTTTTACGAAATCAGATTCGCGAGGATCCCATTTTACATCAGCTGCTGATGGTGCCGCGCCGACAGGCCACGGTATTGTGCCACACACGATGGGCTTCTGTGGGTGCGATCAGCGAGGCCAACTGCCATCCCGTAGACAACGGGGCTATTGGATCCGGATCCGGTAAGGAGGCCATGATCCATGTCTGCCTGAATGGGGATATCGATAACTACCTGGAACTGAGACGGGAACGGGAAGCCGAGGGGATCACTTTGCATCCGGAAATAACCACGGATACCAAGCTCATCCCGCTTCAGATCGAAAAATATCTCCTGCAGGGAGAGTCGGTGGCCGACGCCTTCCGCCTCGCCGTTAGCGATTTCGAGGGTTCCCATGCCATCGGAATGCATACGGACTTGGCTCCCGGAAAGCTGTTTCTCGCTCAAAAGGGTAGCGGCCAAACCATTTTTGTCGGGCTGTCCGAGGATCATTTCATGGCCACCTCCGAGGTTTACGGATTGGTGGAAGAGACCTCCCGGTTTATCAAAATGGATGGTGAGGCGGTTGTCGACGGTGTGGCGGGGAAGACACAGGGCCAGATTTTCATTCTTGACCGGGAAGCCCGAGTCGCTCCAGAAGGGATTACCGCCTGTTACTATGATGGAACCCCCTTGCGGTTGACGTCAGCGCATGTCAAGGAGACCGACATCACCTCCCGGGATATCGATCGCCAGGAGTATCCCCACTATTTTCTAAAGGAGATTTCCGAAGCCCCCCGGTCCGTCGAGCGAACCTTGCTGAATCGGTGGAAACTCAGCGGCGGGGATACCCCCCAGGCGGAGATCCATCTGGATGCGACTGTATTTCCGGAGTCTTTACGGGATAATGTTCTTCAGGACCGTATCCGGCGTATTTATTTCATCGGACAGGGGACGGCCGGTGTAGCGGCGCAGGCCTGTGCGGACATCCTGAATTACTACCTGGATGATCCGATGCTGAGCAGCAGTGCCATGAAAGCCTCCGAACTGTCCGGGTTCCGACTGGGGGAGGCCGGCACCGACGATATGGCCGACGCCCTCATCGTCGCCATCAGTCAATCCGGCACCACCACCGATACGAACCGGACCGTAGATATGGTCCGGGAACGTGGTGCGCGGACCCTGGCCATTGTCAATCGGAGGGATTCAGATCTGACGTTCAAGGCGGACGGCACCCTGCATACCAGTACCGGGAGAGATATTGAGATGTCGGTGGCCTCCACGAAGGCCTTTTACTCCCAAATTATTGCGGGTGCCATTTTAGGGTTGTATCTGGCCCAACTGAAGCAGCGCCGATCTGCCGCTTTCATCGCCGAGGAAATCCAACGATTGCTGGCGATTCCGAACCATATGCGCACGATTCTCCATATGCGGGAACAAATTGCCGCCAGTGCGCGGAAACTGGCGGTTCAGCGAACCTATTGGGCCGCTGTGGGCAGCGGCCCCAACAAAGCCGCTTCGGATGAGATCCGGATCAAACTCAGCGAACTGTGCTACAAGACGATTTCCTCGGATTTCGTGGAGGACAAGAAACACATCGACCTGTCTTCGGAACCGTTGATCATTGTCTGTGCCGCCGGAACCCGAGGTGCGGTCATCGGTGACATCGTTAAAGATACGGCCATTTTCAAGGCCCACAAAGCCCTTCCGGTCGTAATTGCCGATGAAGGAGATGCGCGATTCGAGCCCTATGCCGAGGATGTCTTCTACATCCCGGCGGTCCGTGAGCACCTGGCCCCGATTCTGAACACGTTGGTCGGCCACATCTGGGGATACTATGCCGCCCTGTCCATCAACGAGGCCTCGGGATTTCTGTACCGGCATCGGCGACAGATCCAGGAGGCGGTGACCCGGTTTACTCGAAACGGGCTGGACGTATTCGAGATCGTTTTGGAAAAAACGTTTCGGGAGTCCATTGCCAAATTCTACAATGATTTTCGAAAGATCAAGTCCGAGAAGCAATTGCCTGGGATGATGGGCGTGGAAACCGCTTCGGACCTGACGCTCCTGTTGAAGTACCTGGCGGGACGGCTGCCCGTGTCCGATTTTGAAATCGATTTCGGAGTCAAGGGAACCGCACGAAACATGCTCGACCGACTCTTCCACTGCCTGGGGGAAGCCATTAACTGTCTGGCACGTCCGGTGGACGCCATTAAACACCAGGCCAAAACGGTCACCGTGGGGACGAGCCGTATTGAAGAAAAGGTCGAGGGCGTTCTGTTTGAAGCCCTCGAGGCCCACGGTATCCGTGTTTCGCAACTGATCAACCGTAATGTCTTGGTGCTCAAACACCTCCAGGCGATCGTCAGCGATATCAAAGGCTCAATTCTGTATCGGATCGACGGTCTGAATCTGCTCGGTGATCTGACGGACGATACCACCATTGAAGTACTTCAAAAGGCCGGCGTATTGGAACCCATTCCCTCACGGGTGGAAACAGACCGCCGCTTGAAGGGAACCAAGCGGATTATTGTTCGCCAGGGTAATGTGTATATTGTAAAAGTACGCAAGGACAATCGCAGCATCGTGGTGATACCCGCTATCTCCGCATCTCCGGACCGGCCCAATATCATCGAACATCTTCTGCTGCTCAATATCGGATTCCGTTCGGACGTCCCGCTGACGGCGAAAGTGAAGGCCCTGGGCGGCAAGTTCGAACATATCCAGAACATTGTTCAGGAGAACAGTATTCCATGGGAGGAATCCTACCTGGAGATGTTGCCCCTGGAAGAACTCTTTTGGCGGTCGGCGGAGAATATCGCGGAGTTCATTGTCTCCCGTATCAATGGTACGAATCGGGATAGTTGCCTATGAAACAACATTATGTTGGCGACATGAAAGCGGGCGATGGGGTCGATGACGTCTTTGTGCTGGCGGAAAAAACTCTGGCCCAGAAGAAGGATGGCAACAGCTATCTGACGGTAACCCTGGCGGACAAGACCGGGTCCATCGGAGGCGTGGTCTGGGACGATGTCGAGAGGATTGCCGGGGCGGCCGATTCCGGGGATTTTGTCAAGGTAACGGCGCGGGTCACCGAGTATCGCGGCAAGCTTCAGGCAACGGTCCGCTCCATGTCCAAGTACCCCCCGGACGGTATCGACCCCGGAGATTTTCTTCCGGCGAGTCGTCATGACGTGGATCAACTGTTTGAGCGGCTGGTTCAGATGACCGATGGGCTAGGGGATCCATTCATCAAGGCCCTTCTCAAGGCCTTTTGGGCGGATAGGGATTTAGTGACCCGGTTTAAACAGGCACCTGCCGCTAAACTGATGCACCATGCCTACCTGGGTGGGCTCCTGGAACATTGTCTGTCCATGGCGGTTCTGGCCGACAAAATGGCACGCCACTACAGCGGCGTGAACCGTGACCTGTTGATGGCCGGCGCGGTTCTCCATGATATCGGAAAGGTCCGGGAATTCGATTATCACACCCATATCGACTATTCAGATGAAGGTCGACTGGTCGGGCACATCGTGATCGGATTGGAAATGATCGACGAAAAGCTGGCCGGCATCGATGGATTCCCGGAAGATATGGCCACACTTCTCAAGCATATGGTGATTAGCCACCATGGGGCCCAGGAGTTTGGATCCCCGGAACCCCCGAAAACCATCGAAGCACTGTTGCTTCACTACATTGACGAGATCGACTCCAAAGTCAATGGGGTCCGCGAGTTCGTGGCATCCCAGGACCCCGGGGAAGCGTGGACCGCTTATCACCGGGTGCTGGGCCGACATTTTTATAAGGGGAAAACAGAAAAGGCAGGATAGGTACCCGATACTGGATACTGGATGCTGGATACAAGGATGCTGGTGTCAGGTGTCGGGTGTCAGGGATTGGAAGTGAACGTTTAAACGGAAAAGAGTCTGAAGCAGAAAGCTCAAAGCCGAAAATCTAAAGTTTAGAGCACAAATTAAAACCAAACGTCGAAGAACAATGAATGCCCTTCCGCGAAGCGGAAGAAATGACTTATTGACGCCGCCGGCAGGCGGTAAATGACTATTTTCATCAACGTACCGGCCAACGGGCAAACGGGCTAACGGGCAAACGGTCATATTTATCACATTGGAAGGCATAGAAGGTTGCGGTAAAACCACGCAGATCGGATATATCGAAGCATTTTTCCGGGAACAAGGGATGACCTGTACGATTACCCGGGAGCCGGGCGGTACCCCATGTGGAGAGAAAATTCGATCCATCCTATTGGATCCGCAGACCGTCGGCCTGGCGCCGTTGGCCGAACTGTTACTCTATTTTGCTGACCGGGCGGAGCATGTGGACGCCCTGATTGGCCCGGCCCTGTCCCGGGGAGAGGCTGTTGTTTCGGATCGCTTTTTCGATGCCACCGTGGTCTATCAGGGATATGCCCGAGGTCTTGACATGGATCTGATCGAACAACTTCACACGGTCCTCTTTGACAATTTGTTGCCGGACGTGACGCTGCTCCTAGATCTCGATCCGGAGATCGGTCTCGCCCGGGCCTGGAGAGGCATCGGCAATGGGGAGCGGGAGAGCCATGAAAGCCGGTTTGAAGAGGAGGATCTCAGCTTTCATCGAAAGGTTCGAGAAGGGTATCTGGAGAGGGCGCGCAAGGATCCGGATCGATTCCATATCATCGATGCCTCGGGTACCGAAACACACGTGCGGGACCGGATCCTGTCCATCCTGAGGAGCAAACTGGATGAATAGATTCGGGCCCGTGAGGTCACATTGGACACGCCGCTATGAGCTATTCGCTGATTGATACCATCGGTAATACGCCCCTTGTGGAAATTCGTCGGGTAAACCCCAATCCACACGTTCAGGTTCTGGCCAAGCTGGAGTACTTTAATCCCGGCGGCTCCATCAAGGACCGGGCCGCCCTGTACATGGTGGAGGACAGTGAAGCCAAGGGCACTTTGACACCGGACAAAACCGTCATCGAGGCCACCAGCGGAAATACCGGGATCGGTCTGGCCCTGGTTTGCGCGGTCAAAGGCTACCGGCTGCTGCTGGCAATGTCTGAGTCGGTGAGCGTGGAACGGCAGAAGATATTAAAGGCCCGGGGTGCCGAAATACTTCTGACGCCCGGTCATCTGAGTACCGACGGGGCCATCGAGGAAGTCTACCGGTTGGTTCGGGAAAATCCAGACCGTTATTTCATGGCCGATCAGTTCAACAATGAGGCGAACTGGAAAGCCCATTACCACGGCACGGCTCAGGAAGTCTGGGAACAGACCGATGGTCGCATTACCACATTGGTGGCCACCCTGGGGACTTCCGGGACTTTGATGGGGATGGCCAGACGGCTGAAAGAGTATAATCGGAATATCCAGATCCTAGGGGTCGAACCGTATTTGGGACACAAGATTCAGGGCCTGAAAAACATCAAGGAATCTTATCCTCCGGAGATTTTTGAAAAGCATCGACTGGATCGAAAAGTCCACGTGGATGATGACGATGCCTTTCAGATGACCCGTCGCCTCGCCAGGGAGGAGGGCCTATTTGTGGGCATGAGCAGCGGCGCCGCCATGGCCATCGCTTGCAAGGAAGCCGAGCGTCTCGAAAGCGGGGTTGTGGTGGCCATCTTACCGGACAGCGGGGAGCGATACCTGAGTACCCCCCTGTTTGAAACGCGGGACAACATCACACCGCTGAAACTTTACAATACGCTGACCCGTTCCAAAGAACCCTTCGAACCGATAGAGGCCGGCAAAGCCACGGTCTATTCGTGCGGCCCGACCGCATATGCCCGGATCGACCTGGGGGAATGTCGCCGGTTCGTGTTTGCCGATCTGCTGGTGCGGTATTTACGTTTCCGGGGTCACCAAACCACCCACGTGATGAACATTACCGATCTGGATGACAAGACCATCGCCGGCTCGGAAAAGGCCGGCTTGGAGCTGGACGCCTTCACACAGCGCCACATCGACAGGTTCCAGTCCGATGTGGAGGCCATTGGGTTGTTGCCGGCAGACGTTTATCCCCGGGCCAGCGAGCACGTTGACGATATGATCGCAATGGGGGAAAAGCTGGTCACCAAAGGATATGCTTATGAAAAACTGCGATCTCTGTATTTCAACATATCTCGATACGCCAACTATGGGACGCTTTCCGGCATCGATCTGGATAAAATAAAGCTGGGTGCAACGGTGGATCTGGAAGAATATGAAAAGGACAACCCCAGGGATTTCACCCTCTTTAAACGCTGTCGGCTGTCCGAGCTAAAACGGGGTATTTTCGTCAAAACGGAATGGGGAAATGTCCGTCCTTCATGGCATCTTCAGTGCGTAGCGATGTCCATGAAGCACCTGGGCAACCGCTTTGACATCCACACGGGCGGGCGGGAACATACATTTCCCCATCATGAGAATGAAATCGCCATTGCGGCCGCGCTCAATGGAGAGCCTCTCGCCAGATACTGGATGCACTGCGATCCCGCCCACACGGACCGGAATTTGACGGAAGGTCGCGGGCCCCGGGTATCGTTGTCGGATGTGATCGGCATGGGTTATTCCCATCGGGAAATCCGCTATTGGTTATTGGGCACCCATTACCGGAAGTCCATATGTTTTTCCCACGAGCGGATGATCGATGCCAGAAGGTCGCTGAAGCGCCTCAATACCTGTCTCTATTCTCTAAAGCAAGTTGACAACCATCGCCCTTATGGCGAGCTGGATCAACTTATCTATGATTTAAAACAGGGTTTCACCCAAGGGATGGATGACGATCTGAATATTGCCGTGGCCATGGCTTCAGTTTTCAATTCCGTCCGTCACATCAACAGCTTGCTTCAAGACCGTCGGATCGATCGAGGGGGAGCGGATCGTCTCCTCAACGCCTTTCGGAGTATCAATACAGTCTTGAATGTTTTCGATTTCGAGGATACGGACCTGTCGGCGGAAGCCGCACGGCTTATGGAAGAGCGTGCCAGGGCGCGTCGGGAACGAAACTGGGAACGCGCCGACGCCCTCCGTGAACAACTCGTCCAAATGGGGGTCATGGTCAGGGACCGGCGATCATGACACGGACAACGGGTTGAGTGCCGGCACCGCCGCCTGCCCGCCGGCGCCTTTCTGTAACAGTGGATGGGGATGCCATGAAAATTGTTTATTTTCCATTTACGTTTGTATCGGACAACACGTTTGATGCACTGAACTCCTGCTTTCAGCCCATCCATGTGCTGTTACCGTCGATGCTCGAAATTCCGGCAACGATGATCCAGAAGGAGCAGAGCGGCCTTCTCGTGCTGGATCGGAGTGCCGCCGGCGACGATGCAATGATGGGCGAGGTCCTGCAGCACTATCGTACCTGGGCCCAGGTACACCAAGGTAGTGAGATGGCCTGGATGAAGTCCCTAAAGGATCAGGTGCCGTTTTACGATGACACCAATATTTCCCACATCCGATCCGAATTGATCGGCGGAGATCAGGCTACACCGGAGCGGGATCCATTGCAGTATGCCCGAATTTTTCTGCAGATGGCCCTGAAATACGACACTGAATCGTCGGAGCTTGAAACGGACCTGGAACGCGTTGAACAGCTTGAGGACGAGATTTTCCAGGATCTCAGGGGCGAACCCCTTTCCGCCCGTCGCGCTTCGGCCACCGCCGGTTTGCCCGACGATTCGGGAGCGTTTATGACGACTGATCGTCTCAATGCCTGGGCCCGCTTGTTCCTGGCGGATACGTCCGCTTCCGGAGAGGGCCCCATCGTCCTGGTCACCACCAGCCGAGCCGTGTTGGAAGAAGTGATGGACCGGGTTCCGCATGGGGATCCGATCGCTTTGATGGACCGGGTATCTGTAGCGTTCACCCCAGGCGGGACGGACCATCGTTGGC